>Ga0207109_1025_pt1 | contig 35678 bp, 31 predicted proteins | sample Alteio_BWMinHeat_73_FD_153584 | JGI IMG/M metagenome (GOLD analysis project Ga0207109, IMG submission 153584) | Enriched cells from forest soil in Barre Woods Harvard Forest LTER site, Petersham, Massachusetts, United States -... | ecosystem: Environmental > Terrestrial > Soil > Temperate forest >... | reverse complement strand
TGTATTGTTGCCGCTGAAGGACTGTCGTGGGGGGACGCCGAAAAGTTCCTGGCAGCTCTCGACACAATTGTAAAAGCCGCTCTGACGGCTTGCAAAGCCAAAATCAAAACGCAACTGCTTGGGCTGATCATGCATGTCCAATTTAAGGTTAAGCCAGCGGTTGAGGTAACTTCATGCTTGCTGAGCGAGCGGGCACTTGATCTGTTAGAGGGTGAGAACGAAACGCAAGGAATATCAGTTGTGCGCGGCAAGGCGAGTGTGTTGGTCGATAAATCAAACAGTTACGCCAATTCCGTCTTTGTAAAAATTTACCGCGAACATCCTCCAACAACGTCCCTGCAAGATATGGCCAAAGCACTACATTCAGACGAGTTTAGGTTGTTTGAAACGTTGAGTGTGGATGTGGATGCATGAATCTTGCACTTGCACGTCAAGAGCTTATTACAGAACGAATAAGGCCACCACTTTTCGAGAATTCGTTTGCTCAGCCGGTCGTAAGCCACGTCGACTGGAATTTACAGTGTAATTTACAGGACTCTGTTTTTTCTATGCTGCAACCGCAGTCAGAAGCCCTTGATAATTTGATCTCGTACAGTGCTTTCGATGACAGGTCAGTAGCCTTGTCTTCTGAACGCCGAAAGTCACTGGAGCTGGTGTATTCATTCAAGGACAAATCCAGCGTCCTACGATTTATAGAATGCAATCGCCTCTATACCGTCTTAGATGAATCGTTGAACCCTATACGGCAAGCTTTTGGGGCAGTGCCTCTTCGGTTGGAAGTCTTACGAGACGGTGAAGGAAGCACCGCGCTCATTTGCTTCATCGTCTGGTCGGGAGAGATGCAACAAGCTCGGACCGCGCTCAGGCAGTTCGACCGTCAATGGTGGTTCTCTCGCGCAAAACAGGCAAAATCAAAACTGACGTTTGACTTTGAGCTAGTCTAAAATGAGTTTCGACTGGATTAATTATCTGCGGCTGGCAGAAGACTTGGCCGCGCGTGGCGATGAAGCTTCCCTCCGTTCAGCGATTAGCCGGGCTTACTATTTCTTGTTCAATGTTGCTTATGCACGCGCCGAAAAAAATCTTGGCCCAAAGCCAGAAAACGACCAAACAACTCACAAATGGTGCTGGAATGCGTATGCAAACTGCGGTAATCAGGCTGGTGAAGAATTAGCCGCTGAATGCGAGCGCTTAAAGTGGCTGCGGGTTCAAATGGACTATTACAATAACCAACGCCGCCGATTGGACCAGGACTGCGCTCGATTCATTACCGAAGTAAAAGACCTAAGCGCCAAGCTATCCGCAATGGATGAAGCCCTCCCGTAGAGTTCACTGCGTGTGCTATCCTGCTCTCCCGTTTCCTCTCGCCCGAGAGGACCCCATGAGCATCGGCTTCAGAGTTAAAACCGACGAAGAGCTTTCCGCCGAATTTCGCGCACTGACTGATAAACAGCTAATCGAAACTGGCAAGCTGCTGAAGGATTTTGCGAAGCCGCGACCTGGACAGGGGCCGGATGAGAACTGGCTTCGACAGCTCAAATTGGCGCGGGAAGAGTGGCGCAGAAGGCATTCGAACGGAACTCAGTGATTCGCAGCGTGCGAAACGTAGGCCGCCCACCAGGCGTAGGCGAGAAAGAACAATAGCACTCCACTCAGTCCGAGCGATTCAACTAGTGACACCCTGGCGGGTGTGTAAGACGTTACTTCGTGTGTGTAGTCCTCATAGAACTTCAAACAAGTTAGGCAGAACAAGATGCAGTAAAACGCGCTAAACGCAAGCATCAGCTTCGCTTGATAAATGCCGATTCTTTCTGGGTCCAGCGGTCCAAATGCAATCGACGCGCCAGAGAGCGTTATCAGAATTTTGGCAAGATCGAAATACTGACGCATCAAAGGTTCAAATGTGGTATCCCCGGAAGACTTTGGAGCGTGACCCTTGACGTGAACGTGGTAGTCCGCAGGATTAAAACAAATGAATTTCTGCTTTCTGTACATCAGCCAAAGAGCCAGCCACATCATTAGCTCAAGAAGGATACAGAAGGAGATGAAGTAGGTTAGCGGCATTTCACGTACCGCAAACATACCGCTAGTTAACTAAAAATACAGCCACAATCTCTCAGAGGAAAAGCTAGGTTGCCACTACTTGCTGTCTCTCGAAACCCGCTTCACGCTTGACGACCCGCGCAAATAGTCTAGTTTTTTCCGAGTCGCCTCTCATTCCATTCCTTATTCTGACGACATCATGTCGTTGAGGATCCTGGTCCTCAACGCTCGCTCCCGCCCGTAACACCTCCCGCACATCCCCAATCCTGCGTGAATCCTCTCAGTCGTCTTACAAATCATGCATCCATATCGCTCGTATCGAATCGCGTGAACCCGCTGTTCCGGAATGCTTTGCAGACGCCGGAGTTCGTACGCGACTTGACGACTTCGAAAGAATGGCTCGAAGATCGCAGAATCCTCCCTGACCCTGATCTCCGCGACTTGCTTCGCGACCAGCTGCTGAATCGTCCCTAGATCGACTTGCGTTTGAGCCTGCATCGCAGGCGAGAGTATTAGTTCGACGTCCCGAGAGGATTTGTCAGCCATTTTCAATCTCCGTCCTTTCCCCAACCCGGATGGCAGCGCTTCAGGGTGTCGCGCATAAACCTCGCCGAGGGGTGCAGGTAAATCTGCGTCGAATTAGCCGAGACGTGCCCCAGCAGCCCCCCGACCGTTATGAGATCAGCGCCACCCTCAAGCATGTGGGTGGCGAATGTGTGTCGGAATGCGTGAGGGTGCGTGGCCTCGATACCGGCACGTAAGCACACCTTCTTAATGATCTGGTCCAGGGCTCTCGCGCCGAGGGGCCGTAGATCCTCGGCTTTGGAACATCGGAGCCACTCATCCGGCATCGCCCTTAGAATCGCTCTCATTGCCTCACGCGCCTGGTCTTTGGTCGGAATCTCCTTTACGGACCCAATCTTTTTCGTTCGTCGAACCCGTTCGACGCTTCCATCCGGAAGACGACGATTCTCCCGCCAGTGCGCAAGCCACACTCCTCGAACCAACATCAAGCCACCGTCCTGCACGATGTCCGCCGAAAGGAATATCGGACCATTCTTGCGCTCGAAAATATATTCGCGTAAGGCATTCGCCGCCTTTGTCGTTAGCGGAACCAGTCGCTCCTTGTCACCCTTCCCTATCACGCGGATCGTGCGCTCCCTCCAATCCACATGCTCGACTTTCATTCCGAGCAACTCAGCCCTTCGGCACCCAGACGCCCAAAGGGTCGAAAAGATAGCTCGATCACGCAGGGTCTCGCATGCCTTGAGCAGGAGTTCCATTTCCTCTACGGAATGGAATTTGGGAATCCTACGACGAATCTTGCGATTGGGAATCAGACGGGTCGGAGACGATTGAATCAGTCCGATGACTTGGAGATATCGGAAGAACGACCCTAGGGCGTATTTGTTGCATGAAAGCGTCAGCGAAGCGCATCCTCGCGAATCTATATGGTGAAGCCACTCGCGGACTTCCCGGTGGGTGACCTGGGTGACGTTAAGCCCACAGATGAAGTCCAGGAAATCTCGAACGAAGCAGGAATACGATCGGATTGTGGCTTCTGAACGGCCCGCAACCCTCAGGTCCTTTAAGAAGTCCTTGCAGAGTTGCTCGTTTGATTCTTGACAGTTGGCGTCGCGGAGTTCTCGAAGTTTCGAAAGCATTTTGAACATCCTCCTCTTCGGTTATTTTCGCAAAAAGGGTTCAGGCGGTTTAGGCGGTCTCCTTCTCCGTTGGTCTCGTCAGGCACCGCTTCACGGTGCAACGCCGTCGATTGGTGAGCGACGGCGTTTCGACCTCGCGCTTCTGACCCGGCACTTCTGTAGCGCGTTATGTAATACAATTAGATATACATAGTTGTCAAGAGGTTTTTGCTCACGACAAAGGTCAAAGCGCTTTGATATTGTTATAGCGAGTTATGCCAAAGAAAACTGATCTGACGTCATTTCGCCTATCTGCGGATTTTCGGAAGGTCGCAGACACGCTACTGAAGGATCACGACGCCCGCAGCCTATCGGAATATATTCGGGGATTGATTTATCTAGATGCGACTCTGTCAGGAGAAGAGACTGACACTCTCGACAAGCCTGCTTGGGTTACGCGGACTTACAGCAAGTTGATTCGAAACGCATCTGAGAAGTAATCGCACCGGAGTACTAACGCATGCCGTGGGTCGCAAAGGCAATTCATGACACGCAAGCAACGACCGTTCTTCACGATCTGCAAGCAAGTGGACAAGCGAAGTTCAAAACCTAGGCTGTCGCCTGCGGTGAGTGCGGCCAAGAATATGTGATTATTTATCGCGATCAGTTTGATCACGGAAATGCGTTTGATCGGGATGCCCTACTCAACAAAATTAGCGCCGGGTGTCGCAACGGCACGCACACGTTCGATGAGTTGCCTGTTACGCGGGAAAGAAAGCACGGATAGCACGGCTACTAGCGCGTAACGAGGAAGGGCGGAAGGAGATCGTTGCCGCATCGAATGCGCTTCTCTTCATCGAAGCGGCGCGACGACTGTAGGGCCGGAGACGGCCCTGTTAAAAGTGACGGGCGATGGCGAATAGGGGTCCGCAAGCCCCGCCCGTCGAGCGTCGATTATACGGGTATGGTGACACGTGACAGATTGTGCGGGTGATATTTAGCGTTGGTTTTGTTCAATAGGCTTATCAAACATTCCTGACCCCGACTGCGCGAGACTTAGTGCAAATAGACGTCGAATCCGGAAATCTGGAGTTCGGATTCGGGTAGAGCGGCGAATTCGGGGGCCATTTTGTTGCGCGGGGTGGGGAGCGTATCCCAGTGCGCGGTTCGGTACACCTGGGGGACGAAGCCGGCGTCGCGGAAATGCTTGAGGTATTCGTTGTAGCGAATGCGGTTGGTATAAAACCCGGAATTCGCCATCAAGTTGGATTCCCAGGTTTCCCTACTGAAGCGAAGGTCGTTGAGATTTCCGCCCAGGATATCGGAAATCGAGACCGTGTGACTTCCAACGCCGTCCGGCCGCTGAATGCGGCGCAACTCGACGATAAGCGGGACGAAGTCTTTACGGCGGATATGTTGCAGCACCGTGTGAGAGAAAATGAAGTCCACCGATGCTGTAGGGATGCTCTTGAGCGATTCAAGACCGTTGGAGAGGTACTGGCCGTTGCTGGCCCTCATAACGTCGTCGAGATTGGAGCAATTCGCCAGGGACGGAGGCTCCAATCCCATTTTCCGCAGGTGGAGTTCGAGTGAATGATACTGGCTGACATCGTCCGTAGCAAATGGCGTGACGTCAACGGCGTACGCCGACGAAGCACCAAAGGCGCGCGCGATGACGACCGAAGAGGCAAAGGTACCCGGCCCAAGTTCAAGCACAACGAAGGGTTTGTCTTTTCGGGCAAAGAGGGCGTTTTGGAAATGACGCTGAAAGACGCCGACGGCGTAGCCCTGATCTTGCATCGCGTTGGTTCGAAAAACCCCGGCTTTGTTCAGAAGTCTAGGGCTGACGGGAACGCGAGAGAGGATAACTTTGGCAGCGATCTTCAGTTGCCAAGGGACGTGCTGGTGGTGCTCCATTGAGGGTTAGGGTCCTTTCGCAGCAATTTTCTCCGCCACGAACTGCGACACCGAGAACCAGGCCCGCGAATGGAAGCGTAGAGATTTAAGGTTGCGTGAACACTACGCGAAAAGAGGACACCAGCGAGATACGAGTTCCATCCATCGGCCCGAACTTCCAATCCTGGGGACGCGAGTCCGCCTTACGTCGCCGCATGGGCGTTGCAAGACGGGTGTTCAAGGGACGTAAGAAAGATGCGCGGCGTTACAAGAAAGACGCGCATGCAGAGACAGCGGTCTCAGGGAACAATCGATATCAACGAAGATCGTCCGCGTATGAACCGGTAGCTGAGGAGACGGTATGTCCAGACCGTCAGTAGGCGTCCTCGTCCTTTTTCCTTCCTACTGAATTCAACTCGTCACTTCTGGGTCCCCCAAACAGTCACGCGTCAGTAGGAGGCATCCATGGCCGATTGGAGACAGTTTTACACCGCTGCGATTCTCAATACCAATCCCCCCGTGTCAAATTCGTTGGATGAAGCGTCCCATGCGATGGATCTTCGCCTGGACGAGATTGCGAACGCGGGCGGGTCGTTCGAAGAGCGCCGGGAAATCGTGCCGGTGCTTTACTGATCGCTTCTTGCCCGTTTGTAGCTTCGATGCGCTCCATGCTCTGGAAGTGCGAAGTTAGAATCGCTCGCACACCCTTCCTGACCACCTCATGGTCATCGGCGACCAATATCTGCATTTGCGCCCAACTATATCGAGATGTTCAATCTTGAACATACAGGGTTATCTTTAGTCTGGGACACGAATTGGGGTCGCGCCTCTACTGGGCGAACCCTGTAGCCCGTCCTACGGTCAGCGAGCACGCTGAATAAGGGCTGCGCTGGATAGACGTCAGTCGGCCGAAACTCCAGCCTTGACCTATGGCACACCAAGCGAAGTGGGTTTTGAGCTGCAAAAGCTGCCACGCCGAATGCGTCTACGCCGAGATCCCATCTGAAGGCGTGGCGAATTGGTTCTTTCCGAAAAAACCGCAAGTTCCCGACCACTTTACGCACAAGTGCGAAAATTGCGGCCACGGGGACACGTATGGACGAAACGATTTGACCTATCGGGACGAAACCATGCCGTCGCGGTTCGAGACGAAGAAGTGCGGTGGTTCCGACCGGGCGTTCGGCGCCGCAAAATAGCTAGATGTCCAAATCGCGAGCGCGTGGATCTCTGCCGGTGCGGATGTCTGAAATTCGTTTCGCGACATTCGGGCGTTTCCGTTCGAGCGCGTCAAGCACGATTGCGGCGACACCCAGTGCGCGGAGTTCTTCATCTTCAACGAAACTCAATAATCACTGCTCAAAGGTCGCTCGCATTCCAAGCCGACTGACGCACCAGATGCCTGTTCGGGCAAAATACCGTGATATCAGTATTGGCGCTCGGTGTCGCGAGGTTGAGAATCAAGGTCTTATGCAAGGTGCCAACAAGGACAAATGGCTTCAACTGTGTGCTCAGGCTGCGGTCGAGCAGAATCCTCGCCGCCTATTGGAGCTCACAACACAAATAAACGAGCTACTAAGCGGCAAACAGAGTCGTCTTGAGAGTCAAGCCGCAGTGCAAAACGAGAAGTAGCCTTCCTGTGCGCTGAGCGGTCAATTGGTGCTCACGCTTAAATCTGTACCGAACAGTGCGCCTTTCGAGACAGTTTTGAGATATTACGGCGTCTACTATGCGTCGCATCCTCCACCGAAAGGATGCTTATGAGTACTCAAATCAACTACTGGTGGCAATCGGCCTATATGTCGGCAATCCTCGAATTTGACCCAGTCCGGGTTTCTTACCGAATCGACCAAGCGGTCCGCGTCATCGAAGAGCGGATGAAAATGCCCCTCCAACAGGGCAGCGCAGAACATCAAGCTCTTGAGGACGCTCGTTTGGGCATAGCAATGATGAAGGCCACGATTACCGAGCGTCCCATCTGATATCCCAGCATGAAAACTGCATTTCAAACCAAAACGTTGGAAGATCTTCACGCTGAAATGGTGAAGATGTCGGATGCGCAATTGACCGAGCACGGCAAGATGCTACGGTCGTACTGTCGCTCGGTACGGGGCCAGGGCATTGATAGGGGTTGGTTGATGCAACTCAATGAGGCGCGTGCGGAATGGCGGCGCAGGCATCCATCGAAGCAAGCACGCGAAGAGAAGTGAGAAATGACTGCTGCCGAGGAATGCTTACATGGAAAATCGAGAGTTGATCGCCGCGATTCTAGCGGCTGGCGTTCTGTCGCAAAAATCATCGATGTCACCTGAAAAGGCTGTGGACGAGGCAATCACCGCCTACTGTCAGATTAACGTTAGGTTGGTTCAACTTGAGGCGAAACAAAAGGGCGCTGCGGATAGAGCATTTAGCGTTTGATGAAATGACAAGTTTGGCCGAGAGACTGGGATTCGAACCGGAAGCGATTGCTCGGAAGTGAGCGATACTTAATCGTGACCGCGCGAACTGTTTGAGATCCAATGGCAAGCCATAATGGTAATTAGAACGACTACGAGCATCGCCAGCACGGTAATGATATAGCTGAACACCCCTTCATTTTGGCCTGAACAGCGATAGCCTCAATACGGCCCTTACGGTACAAACCGCTACGATTCCATGCATCTCATTCAATCTGTGAATTTCAAAAAGTGTGCGTTATGGAACACGTAGACTTCCTTGCAGCGTAGTAGCGTTGGATCGCTTGGGAAGGATGACTTCTTCATTCCTGTCCCTTACAAACCACGGGCACGCACGGCAGAACCGAGGCGATATGGTACGTACTGCATTGTTAATACGCTGCAACGTACATGAGGCCGATAGGATTCGGGCTGAGTCTCGAAAAGCACGGCGAACAATCAGCGGCTACGTCTTGCACGAGGTGCTAAAGGCGGTCACCGTTGACGACCAGATATTTTCAAAACTGAAGTATAACCGTCCTTTGGAACAGCCGAGGCGTCCATCGCCCTCCGTCAGCCCAAGGACTGCGATTCTCGTCCGATGCAGCGTTGAAGAAGCCGAACGAGTCCGACAAGCGGCCAACCGTCGTTCCATTCCCATCAATGCGTTTGCACTGGGAGTGTTGAAAATGATTTGGAGTCAAGATTCTGCGTTGACTCTCCTTAATGCCGCCCCAACTACTGGAATTGCTGACGGTGCGTCTGTTTCTGTTACTACTCATTAAGTGAAGACTTGATCCAGCAATGGCCAGCTGTTTGAAATAGGTTCGATCTACGGAAACGCAAAACGTATGACGTCAAATAACGGAAATGGCTCAGAAGAACGCTCCGAGGATTTTATTGACCCAAAGGGTTATTGGGCCGATCTCGAACGCAATATTAGACGCACGTCTCGTGTACAGGAAATCGTTCTATCAGCGACCACGGCGTGTACCGTTGGTGAGTGGATGTTTCTGCTGGACTGCCTAGGAATTGAAGGCAGCACCCGTGAGTCTCAATCAAGCCTACCGCGCGGAAGGACGGAATTTTACGACTAAATCCACATGTTCTACGCGACTCTAGCCATTATAATCCCCGCTCTGCTGTTCGTCGCGGTTTGTGCATCGTACCTACTCTATTTGCTTCCGGCTCCGAGAGACGAGGAGAGGGTAACGCCGACGGTTCTTTAGCCCGATTCTTTCGCACGGAGGGCAGGGCTATCAGATTATTTTCGACGCCGATGCGGGATACATCCATAACTCGATCTTGTATTGACCCGGCAATTCTTTCTCGCAAATCCTTAGGCTCTGAACGGCCCAACGTGACCACCCTTTTTGACCCGCTACGTAAACCCGCCACACATAGGTAGGGTTGCCATGCCGTGAGGCTAGGGGCTTCAATCATCGAAGGCAATACATAGTTTCCTTCAATCAGTGTACCAACCGAAGAGTGCGTTCATTTCTTTGAAAGCTCACCGTTGAAGTGACTCTCCACTTCTTGCCGGTTGGTGGGGTTTCTCGCTTTCGACAATACGACCGAATAAACGATTTCGTTGCGTTCAAGCTGCGCGGTGATAAACGCCCCGTCTTCCGGCAGTTCTTGGTAAGTGAATTTCACTCGTCTGCCGTCGGTAAGTTTCTTGATCCACTCGTCGTCTTGCATGGAAACTCCCAAGGCAAGGAAGTAGTTGTCGCGAGGAAAGATGCGGCCTAAAACTCCGGGGGAACAGCCTCCGCCGTATGGCGGCGCCCCCCTCTGTTTCAACGTCGATGCTCGTGTCGGGGATGGTGACTGCGCAACCGCATATCACGCAGAACGTCCATCGCAATTTCTATAGCTCGCCACTCCTTCGTTGCTAACCCAGGCTCGCGAGTGCGCTGCAAAATTGCAAGCTCCGCCTGTAAAATCCGTTTGCTGAGCTTGCGTTGGTCGCTTTCAAGAACAGCGCCGGCGTAGGTAGATGACCAGCCGTAGTTGTAAACCATGCGAACCTCCTGCATGGGAAACATGGGGGACGGGGCCTACTGCGGAATCCGCATCTTAGGCATCGGTAACCCAAAATGCAATCATTTAATTGTAAAACGCAAGAGCATAAGACTAACGGATCTACTACAAAATCACTGATAAACGACGTAAAAGACCGCATCAACGACGCCCCCCAACCTGTTGTGTCCTGTTCAACACACTTTTGATCCCATTGTTTGCGTAACATCTGGTTGCCTCCCATGGAAAGGTGGTTCGATGAGCAATCCAGCGACCTACTCATGGCAGCAGGCTTATCTGGCTGCGGTCTTAGAAACGGACAACGACCTGATGCCTTTACGAATTTACGAGGCCCTCGCCACTATTGATCAGAGTCTCCTCAGGCCGATGGACACGATCGAGCAGAGGGCCGTAGATGATGCTCAAACCGGGTTGCTAACACTGAGGGCCGAACGGATAGCAGAAGGCAAGCAGGTTATTCATGAAGGACAACTGTCAGAAGAGACTTGTTGATTTTTATGCTGCCGTTGTATTCGATCAAGCCGAGTTTCCTGAACTTGGTCATGAACATATTCACGCGTGACCGTGTCGTGCCGATCATCTCCGCCAGGGTCTCCTGCGAAACTTTCTGAAGTATCTTATCGGACTGGCCTTCCTCACCATAACGAGCAAGCAGAAGGAGCGTTCGAGCTAGTCTCTTCTCCGTTGAATTGAAGAGTTGATCGACTAGATCAGCTTCAACGCGGATGTTTCGCGCAAGAATGTGCGAGATGAAGCGGTCGGACAGTGCGTGCTCTGTGTGGAGCACCCGCGTCATCTCACCCTTCTCAATAATCAGGACCGTTGTTGGAACGACGGCGGTCGCTGTCGCGATGCGAAGCTTCTGGCCTGCCATGCCGCCCTCACCAAAGAAATCCCCTGCGCCAAAAATTGCAACCACCGCTTCTTTTCCGCTTTCATTCACTACTGTTAGTTTCACACTGCCGTTCTGGACGTACATAACGCTGTCGGCAGCATCGCCTTGGGCGAAAATCGTCTGCTTCTTGCGGAACGCCTCGACCCTGCGCAATGTACCGACTGACTGTAAAAAGACCTCTGCGTCAAAGACGCTTTTCTTAGGTTTCATGTTTGTACGCCGCTACGAAATTGAATGAACTGCGATGGACGCTGCGGTCAGAAACTGCCTGCAGCCGAACGGCTACGCGGATCGCACCGAATACTCGAATCTGAATCATCCCTAGCGCGAAGTTCAACAATAGCCCTCGGCCACAAAAACCGTCAAGCAGGCGACGACATGTCCGCAACGAGACAGACCTCACTCTGGGAAAGGTCCACAATGGATCTACCCTTGAGAGAAGAGACCGGATGGGAGGAGACACCATGTTTGGATACGGACTGCTTGGAACGCTGTTGATCATTTGCTTGATCGTTTGGCTCATCAAAAGAGCGTGAAGACGCGGTGAAGCACGGAGTGAAGTCATGAAAAAGCACAACAGAAAATCAGTGAGTGCGATATCTGCCAGCATTAGAGCGGAAATGGCACTACCGCGTGTGTCAAAGTCCGCGAGAATCGCGAAACTCGAATCAGATACGGCGAGAGTCTTGCAAAAGCCGAGGACCGTCATGCCCGGCATCGTTGACAAAATCATCCAGTTTCGGACTCCGCGGTTGCGGGAGACAGCACAAATTTCAATTGAAGGCGAGCCCAGGTATCGCGAACTCCGGGTTGAGAATTCGCTCACCGACGAACATGGCGACGAAGTGAAGCTCGAAAAAGGCGGTCATGTCGAGGTTACGGTTACAGCCGAAGGAAAACGAAAGCCGATCGAAAAGCTCTGACGAACCGAGAATGCTCGAATACGCGCCTTAAGCTATCGTCTCAACTCAACCATCGTTCCCGGCCAAATCGTCGCGTCACTGCGAATGATCTCAACGCACTTAGCTGTGCAGCCAAGGACAGGCGAAAAAATCGAGTACTGCATATCTCGCATCGAAATGGACGAACAAGCACCAGCGGGAGAAGAGTTCGTTCCACAAGTCCCCTACGCCTCGATCGATGGATTCTTCGGCTATCGCAGCTTGGGCAGCTTTTCGTCACTGTAACCACACTTTCTTAGGAGCGGAAATCTCATCCTGATTATGCGGCCACGCTCCTTTCTTAACTGTCTCGTTTGATACAACCTTCTTGCTCTGCGTGGCCTGAAAGGAGGAATCACATTCGAGAGACACCTGTCTCGTTCGAGACATTTTCTAAATCGCATCCCGACGTACGATCAAGATGGAAACGTCCAAACGTTGACCGCCGCAGTGAGGCGTATTCAAGAGGAGTGCGATGTTACGTCCGTCGATTTATTCATGGTTTTCTGCATATCGCGCTGCGTCCCTGGAGTCTGATTTCACGCTCGTTCCTGGACGTGTTCGTGAGGCACTACAAGTTATCCACGACAGGTTAAATGGACCTGCTCGCTTGGACGAGCAGGAACGGCAAGCCATTGCTACCGCTCGCACGGGTTTGGGCAAGCTCAGCGCAGAGTCGGTTAGCGAATGGGACGCCCGGACCACGGACGATCTCTTGGGCAGCTAGCAATGCTTGCTCCCGACAAACGACGAAACTTATGAACATCACCACGGATCAAATTCTTGACTTTAGACTCAGCCACTTCGATATCGAGATTCGCATGCGCAGTAAGGATGGAAAAACCACGACATTCCCTTCTCTCACGCCACCGGCGCCGGACCTGGCCCAAGTCGTTTCCGATGCAGTCGAATACAAAATTGGGCACGAAGAGTGGATTACACGCGAACAGTTCGAACTTCGGCTCAATGACGAAAATTAGGGACGCGAGGGGCTTTCCCATCCATCGAAGAAATTCGGCGATTGAGTGAGCGATTCCGCCAAGACTTGGCACGCTTATGCAAACCATCAAATTTAGATCGGGATTATTTATCGCCTGTGAACAAATGGCGGTACATCTTCAACGAGCGAAGAATATGCTCGCGAGAGCGGTAAAGAGTTTCGCCGGGACCCACCGCAGGCTACAGGAAACACTTCGCGAAAGGGAGGATGGCTTACGGAAATTGTTAGCAACCTCCCCCGACGCAATCGTTGTGACTAACGCTGATCATCGCTTGGTTGCCGCGAATCCGAGAGCCCTGGATTTATTCGGAATTTCGGAAGCGAACATGGGAAAGTTCACCCTCGACGCATTTCTTCCGCATCAACAAGTTCTAGACCTCGACGGCAATGGTCCGCCTTTCATGAAACGAGAGGAAAGGCACGGTAAATGCAAGGTTAGGCGTCTGGACGGCAGCTTGCGAGTCACAGAATATACTTTCGTAACAAATTTTGCCGGTCACCGGCATTTGTCGAAATTCCATGATGTTGCCCAGACAAGATGAAATCTATTGCAAAGGTTCGACCCGAGGCAGGCGGTACCCATTGACCGATTTAAGGTCGTTGCCTGGCCAAGCGGAATCTAAAGCGGTCTTGTTCGTCTAGACTTTCTCTTTCACCACTTGGCTGGCGTCTTTGTCCTCTCTCAACCCGATGAACTTCGAATGCCGAAGATGATCGGCGTCGGTCCATTCCAGGAATTCGATCTGCGCCACCAACTCTGGTCGAACCCAGACGCATTCCTTCATCTTCTCCGCTGTCATGGCTTCACCCCAGCGGGCTTTGCGAGTCTCGGGCAGATTGTTGAACGGGCATTTCTCGGTCTTCAAGTCGCATAGCTTCTGGAAGACGCTCCGCCGTGAAGCCGGTACGAAGCCGTTGCGGGTTCTCGCGACGTAGATCAGATCGCGGCCTCGGTAATAACCCACGATGATGGCGTCGATTCCGTTTGCACCAGGCGTATATCCGCCGATCACGAATTCCTGACCTTGATTGACGCGCATCTTTACCCATGCGCCTGTCCGCTTTCCGGACTCATAGAGGCTGTCCAGTCGCTTCGCTACAACGCCTTCTAGCCCTTGCTCTTTCACGGCGGCGACCATGGTGTCAGCGGATACGTCCAGGAACTCCGAAATCACGATACGGCGGTTGGCGAACGGTAGCAGGGCCAACAGTTTGCGCCGCTCCGATAACGGGACGCGAGTTAGGTCGCGGCCTTTCAAAACGATCACGTCGAAGACGAAGTATCGGATGGCCGGGGATGCGCCGCTGTAGTTTTGCAGCCGGTTGAACTCCGGACGGCCAGACTCATCCAGTGCGACCAACTCGCCGTCAATGATAGTATCGGGCGGCAGGTCACGGAGCGCCTCAACGATGTATGGAAACTTCTTGTTCAACGACTTGCCGTTGCGGGAGTAAAAAGCGACGCTACCCCTGGATCGAATCGCCCCGGCCCGGTAGCCGTCGAGTTTTATTTCATAGACCCATTGCGGACCCTCGGGCAGTTTTGAAACTGCGAGGCATTCCATAACGGGGATGAATCTAGCGCGATCGGCCATCACTATATTGTACTTAGAAGCAATCTGGGCATGCGTTGTACAGCCTGTCGCGGCTGGAAAAACTGGATAGGAGCAAGAACAAATGATTCGGACGGAGCCTACGAATTAGGCGCTTACTCATACGAAGGCGTGATTACATTGGCAGCCACGAATTGGTGTGTAGAAGAACTCGTGCGAGGGAACTCGTGCGAGCCGGCAGGCTTCGTTTCCTGGTAGTCGGCAAATATCGGGTTATCGATGTCCGGGACCTCGACGACTGGATCGAAGTGGAGAAGGGGCGTCAGGCGGGCCGTGGGGCGGTTTCAAAATGTAGCGTAAGCTCCATGTACAGAAGCTGCTGTTAGTTTTGCCCTATTGCCCAAGCTCAAGCGCGACAGTAAAATTTGCCCCATGACTGAGCAACGCTACCGATGGCAGGCCGCATACGGTGCGGTAGTGGCGGAATCTGATCCAGCCCTTATTCCAGTGAAACTGTATGCCGCTCTGTCCGAGTGCGAGCAACGGCGTTTCTCACCCGTTGACGCTGATGAGGAAAAAGCTCTGCGCGAAGCCGAGGAAGTGCTGCGTATGTTGCGGGATGAGCGATTTGACCCCGATGTACAGTAGGCAAGCTACGCTGCGGTCGTAGCCACCCCGAATCGGGTCGTCAGTGAGACTCCGACTGAAAACAAGAAATTATTTGGTCACAGATACCTGACAGGCCGTCAAATGTTGTTCGCCGCCTAAGAGGGAGAATTTTTACGGACGGGTATCCTTGGCGCACTTTTCGAAAAATCCTTTCAGACTCCGCTCGCGTTACGGTATCCAGCAGAAGCTTTCCGTCGCCGTTGAGGGACTTCGCGGTACAGATATCCTTCAGCGCAAAAACTGATTCCCGAATTGAGGATAGTTCATCCATACCCACATTCTACTCTGTTAAGCGTTATCCATTATTTGCCGCTCAGGAAAGAGCAAGCCCGAAGGCTGCCCTTTACCTATGGCTTAAAAACCGTTACGTTCGGCCATGTAGCGAAACAACTGGTCGGCGTAGGCCATACCGCCCTTAGCCGCGAGAATTAGAGCTGCGATACCGCCGATTACGATAAATGTGATGCTCATTCTCAGTCTCCTATCGCTGAACTTTGTCAGCGTAGGGTGAGAATACGGCGCAGCCCTGCTCAGATGAATAGCGCGTTAGGTTCAATTTGCGTGTAGTACCAGAGAGCTACCATTTACTTATGCATTATCCATTACGCATTATTTCGGGTGAGTCGCACGGTATGCTAGATTATCGGGCCGTGCAAGATTTCACCCACCTTCCGATTGGATACCGGATTGGCGACGAAATTTTGGTGTCCTGCCCATACTGCCACAGGTGTGCGGTTAAACGGTTTGACGGTGACGATATCCGGTTTGTCCATGCGATTCGTATCGTTCAGAAACAAGGTGCCTCAAAACAGCTTGAGCTTGACTGGTGTCCGAAAGACAGCGAGAAGATTCGCGTTAAGTAGGCTAGGACCCGTTTTTCGCTTCGCTCAGGGTGGACATTTGCTAGAGTTGGTTCAACGTAGTCCATGTCGTTCCGTCCACGGGGCGGGTCTATAACATAGGGTAGATTCGCCCCTGCTTATTTAAGCCGCTTCGCTTTTGGGGTGGCTATGCTGATATAGTCCGCGCAACGTAGTTGGCACAGTTGCTTGGGGGAGAGTTTTACACTCTACTCTCCCCTTATTTAAGCCAGCCTGTACCGTCCAGAACTCGCGTAATTGAGCCGTCCGCGTGAACCTCCCATTGCTGCTATAGTCCCTCACAAGTGTTGGCCTGGGGAGAGCAGAAGGACGGACTCTCCCCTGTTTATTTTTCGCCGCTGCTACTCTCGCTCGACTGGTGTACGTCTACCTAGCCTTGCGGGATAACGATAGTTCCGGTAAGCATCGTCAGATAAACCGCCAGAAAATCGTCCTGATAGGGTTGAGCTTGCGCCTCAGCCATTTTTAGTCACCTTCGCGCTAGCTATAGAATTGGCTACGATTACATCGTCAGTTCCCTTAGCCTGCCCACAGCTGATAAATACTCGCGCACGTAGTTGATCGGTTATAGTCTCGCAGAGTTTATCAGACTTGTTTTTATTCGACCGACCGAAAATCTTACGTCCAAGATTACGTCCAAATCTCTGTCCGCTGTGCCCAAAATGCGCCAAAAATCGAGTCTCACTACCAGTCTAAGTCATTGATTCCAAGTAACGCAGGAGAGGATTTCCGGTTTACGAATCGGCTGCTCTACCGAAGAGATGCAGCGGTGAAGTGATCGGTGATGATTCTACGCGGGCGCGTTATTTCCAATCCTGAGTATTGCTTCATTCACGAGCTTCCGAAGCTCCAACTCAGCTTCAACTTGGCTCGGATATTTACCCAGTCCGAATCGCCCCACGACAAGAGTTGAAATCTGGTGAATAGAGCGCCCGCAAGCCGCGCTTTTACCTCTTTCGAAGCTGCTCAGCCATGTGGTTAGGAATCCAGATGTCATGTGAGTTTGATTCCTGTTGGTCTAAAACTCCGTGGAACGGTTGAGTGCTACGGGCCGGCTGCTAGTTTGTGGTCGAATACAGCGTCTTAAGTTCGCCCATTGAATCCAGAAAGCATCGTTTCCGGTCCAAAGGCCTTGATTGTCGAGGCGCTCTTAAAGGGCGTTGCGAGAGATGCCGTGGTCAATCGCGATGAGCGAGCGGATTTTGGACTTGTAGAACTCTTTCTGGTATTTGGCGATGCTAGGCATTCAACGGAAGGTTACGGAGGGTTCTTCTCGATTATAGCGTCTTCCGGCGAAACGTCGATTCGACTCAAATCGCGGCAATGAGATTAACCGCGACGCCGAACTGCTTTTCACCGAGCTTATCCACGCGAACGACTTCGGCGAGGTATTCGGATTTCATTGGATCTTCTTTGTAGGTGAAGGGATAGATCACGAACAAGCGAAGACCTACGCGATAATTTGGAAGTTTGGTGGAGAAGTAGAGGCCGTTCTTCGACACGTTCACCGTCTGCGGGAAATCTTCAAAATCCCCATGATCGGCATTCGACGGACGGATGCGGAGGTTGCGAGATATTTTTGCGCGCGGATTCCGGCGATGCTCTAGACGATCCGAGCGGTCAGCAGTCATGGCGCATCTGTATCATGGAAGGTCGGCCACTAACAAATATGGAAAAGAAGAAAGCGGAGAAAAATAAGGGCCAGCGATGGTCGGTCGCTGCCCCCCACAGGGTTGAACAGACGCTATTTGCTAACCAAACGTAAGGTACTTCCGCCCTAAAAACCTGTTCAATACAGCGTTTTACGGAGCTTTGGGCGAGCGAGGCAGGGGAAGAAGGAGAACCGGCCTCGGTCAGGGTAACCGGCTCCCCTTCAACGTTCAGAGGGACGAACGGCAGCCAGTTTAAGAGTTTATCGGGACGCCGACAATACGATAAATTCCTGCGCATTCTCAGCTTTTCTTAGATAGTGATAGCAATAAATTCCTGACTTTCTCCAATGTCCCCGTATCCCAACGATTTCTTGGACAGTTTGGCGAGGCCGTCCGGGGCGAATAAGGACATCATGAAAAAGCTACGCGAAGGGAAAGAACCGGCTCGGCTGCCGGAGGAGTGACGGCACGTTGATGGGGATGTGCTCTCATCGTATCGTGTCGGCGAAAAGCGTCAAGATGTGGGCAACGAAATACGTAATTCATCTGATGTTCGGTGGTGCCGACCGTGCTTAGAGTACGAAGCAAATCTGTGAGGCCTTCCGGAGGCTCTGACTCCTTCGTGTCCCGCGAGTTCGTATATCAATACAACGGCAAAGCGAATCTCCGCGACGAGCCTGAACTCGTGGCCGATACGGTTCGCATTCCGGAGCCCGGCATCCTCGTGCGACGCCACGGCACGAACTACCGGGTGTCGGATGTTTCAGTCACGAACGCCCGACAGACCTTCCCGCGCTACATCATCAATCTCATTCCGTTCGACGAATTCCCAGCTGAGTTGCCATGACTTGCCTTGACTTGCCACCAGTTTCCAAGCGACCAATCGAGATTTGGATAGGTAGTCGAAAATGGAAAAACACCAAATCGCGTACTACTACAACGGAATGGTGAAACCAGAAGAAACTGAACTCAACGAAGACGGGTTAACGAGGATTCCTTCCGAAGGCGAAATACTGGTTCGGCCGGGCGGGAAACAATGGGAGGTATTGGAGGTAGTCGCACGGCATCGCGGAATAAACGCGGCTGCCCCTCTACTTCGTTTATCTGACCGAGGCTTGAAGCTCGCTAAAGCTATGCCTACGCCTTGTCTTTATCGCTGTCCGGGTCTTGTTCCTCTTCTTCCTGATCTTCCTCTTCGTCATCATCGTCGTCATCGTCATCTTCTTCGCTCGGGTCATTTAGATCATCGACAGCTTCGTCAAGGTCTTCGCCTTTTTTCTTCTTCTCGTCGTCGAAGGTTCCATCGGCCTGGTTTTCTCCCAGGATCTGCGAGGGAAGTTTTTGGGTAACACGAGCGTCTTTCAATTCCAAACTACCCCCTGTCTGTTTAAAAGCGTCCATGAAGTCCTCCCGTCCCACAGTCCACCACCCGAACCGAAGGCTGAATATCGAGTAAAGATGGTAGAGAAGATCAGAAAAGTCGGTTCGTGGCAGCCGGAACTACGCCCGAACGCAGCGGCAATTCGATCTTCCTGGCTGGTCGAAGCCGATATTCGCTATAGGCTTACGTGTTAATTTTTATTGTATCATTAGCTTATGGTACTCATGGGTGCTACAGCGGTGCTATTCGTTCTGCAAAATGCTGCAACTCGATGCAGCATCGTGCAAAGCCCCACCCAATAGAATCAATCATTTAGCAACTTCGCGCATCACGGTGCAGCATGGCGCAGTGCACTTCTCACGGCTTTGAAGGCCGTGAAGATCACCGGACCCTTTTCGCCTCCAGCGCTATTTTAGTCTAAATTCGGTTTGTGACCGCACGCGTGTCTGCGCATCCAATCACGACGGCAACAAAACTTAAGAACGCCTCTCACACCCATGCAAATTGGCATCGACAGCTTTGCTGCAGCGATCTCCGACCCGGTCACCGGCGAAACGCTCACGCCTTCGGAGCGCCTGCGCCGCCTGCTCGACGAGATCGAACTCGCCGATAAAGTCGGACTCGACGTCTTCGGCATTGGCGAGCATCATCGGCCAGAATTTCTCGACTCAGCGCCGCCGATCATTCTGGCCGCCGCCGCGGCGCGCACGAAAAACATTCGTCTCACCAGCGCCGTCACCGTGCTCAGCGCCGCCGATCCCGTCCGCGTTTTCCAGGAATTCGCGACGCTCGATCTGATTTCCAACGGTCGCGCCGAAATCGTCGCCGGCCGTGGTTCTTTCGTCGAGTCTTACCCTCTCTTCGGCCTGCAGCTTGACGATTACGATTCCCTTTTCCAGGAAAAGCTCGAGCTGCTGCTGAAAATCCGCGACAACACGCACGTGACTTGGTCAGGCAAGCATCGCGCAGCGCTGACCGGCCAGGGAATCTATCCCCGCCCGCTCCAAAATCCGCTTCCGATCTGGGTCGGCGTCGGTGGCACGCCCGAATCGTTCGTCCGCGCGGGTTTGCTCGGCCTGCCACTCATGGTCGCGATCATCGGCGGCGAACCACATCGCTTCCGCCCACTGATCGATCTCTATCGCAAAGCCGGAGCACGCGCCGGCCACGCGCCTGAGAAACTCGTCGTTGGGCTGCACTCGATCGGATTTCTTGCCGACACGACCGAGCAAGCCGCCGATGATTTCTATCCCGGTTACGCGCACACGTTCACCGAGATCGGCAAAGAGCGCGGCTGGCCGCGCACGACGCGCGCGCAGTTCGACGCGACCCGCGGGCCGAACGGCGCTCTCCTCATCGGCGATGCAAAAACGGTCGCCGAAAAAGTGCTCTACGTAAACGAAGCGCTCGGCGGTATCTCGCGACTCACATTTCAAATGGGCGTCTCGACATTGCCGCATCCAAAAATGATGCGGGCGATCGAGATTCTAGGCACTGAGCTCGCGCCCATCGTTCGCAAGGCACTCGCGCCAGCCGCTGTGTAACCCCTTCGCGTCACCCACCCTCTTCGTCCTGCGAAATTCATACAATTCATTTAAAGTATTCATCCATGATCAAGCTAACGCGTCGCCGTTTCGCCCAGTCCGCAGCGGCAACCGCCGCCACCGCATTCGCCACCGCTTCCCTTCCCAAATTCGCGCTCGCGCAGATCGGCACACCTGCCGAGCTCAAATTCCCATCCGGATTTTTGTGGGGATGCGCGACAGCGTCCTATCAGGTCGAAGGCGCCGTCAACGAGGACGGCCGCAAGCCATCAATCTGGGACACGTTCTCTCACACTCCCGGCAAGACGCACGACGGCGACACCGGTGACGTTGCCGACGATTTCTACCACCGCTACAAAGAAGATATTCATACGCTGAAGGGCCTCGGCTGCAAAGGCTTTCGCTTATCGATCGCATGGTCGCGCGTTTTTCCCGACGGCACCGGCCAGCCGAATCCAAAGGGACTCGATTTTTACAATCGCGTCGTCGATGAACTGCACGCGAATGGCATCGAGCCCTACGTTACGCTGTTCCATTGGGATTTGCCGCAGGCGCTGCCGAACGGCTGGCAATCGCGCGACACGCCGAAGGCGTTCGCCGATTACGCCGGTTACGTCGCAAAGCATCTCTCCGATCGCGTGCATTATTTCTTCACCACGAACGAATTCGTGTGCTTCACCGATCTGAGCTACAAGATCGGCCAATTCGCGCCAGGGCTGAAACTCGATGACGCTGGAGTGAATCAGGTGCGGCACCACGGCATTCTCGCGCACGGACTCGGCGTGCAAGCCGTCCGCGCGAACGCGAAAAGCGGAACGAAAGTCGGCCTCGCGGAAAACGCGAACGTCTACATGCCGATCATCGAAACGAAGGAACACATCGAAGCGACGCGCAAAGCAACCCGTATCGGCAACGCGCCGTTCCTGACGCCGGTGATGGAAGGCAAGTATCCCGACGAATATCTACAGAAAGAAGGCGCAAACGCACCGAAGGTCGAACCGGGTGACATGAAAGCGATCGGCAGCCCGCTCGATTTTGTCGGGCTCAACGTGTACACCGCCGACTACGTCCGCGCCGATTCTTCGAGCCCGTTGGGCTTTGAGATTGAAAAGCGACCAACGTCGTATCCGCACATGGCGTCGCCCTGGATCAATATTGCGCCCGAATCACTCTACTGGGCGATCCGCAATCCCGGCGACCTCTGGAAGCCGAAAGAAATGTTCATCACGGAAAACGGGTGCTCATCCGACGATGTGATCAACGCCGCCGGCGACGTCGAAGACACCGATCGCGTGATGTACCTGCGCAACCACGTCACGCAAATGCATCGCGCCGCGACGGAAGGCTACCCGATCAAGGGCTACTTTCTGTGGAGCCTACTCGACAATTTCGAATGGGCGGACGGCTATAGCAAGCGCTTCGGCATTTGCTACGTCGATTTCAAGACGCAGAAGCGCACGCCCAAGCAAAGCGCGGAGTGGTACCGCGAAGTCATCAGGCGCAACGCCGTCGTTTAGCGCACAGCCTTGTGGGCATCGCTCGGTTTGTGGGTCGGAGCTTCAGCTCCGAGATTCAGGCGGGGAAAATAGGGCGGCTTCAGCCACTGAAGTCACACTAAACAGCGGCGGTCTGCGTGCGAATCAGCGCCGCAACCAAATCGTACAGCGCCGGGCTTGTGCAAACTTCGTAGTAAGGGTGCGTTGACTCAACGCCGATCGTTCCGTCGGGGCGCAGCTCTCGCGCCAAGCCCTTGCGCAGCACCAGCAACTCCACCGAATCGCCCATCGGCACTTCGCCATAGTGGAGCGTCACGTTCTCTTTGCCCCAGGGCATGTCGAGCTTGGTTTCGACCGAGTCGAGCGAAATTTCCTCCGACAATTTCTGGAAGCCCTCTTCGTTCAGCTCAATCCCATTCATATTGAATCGCACCAAAAACTCATCGAGTTCTTCCGCCGACGCGCCTTCCATCGCTGTCAAAAACTGAAACACAGAGAAGTGCGTCTTCTGCCCGGTCAGCAACCGTTTCGCGATCTTTGCGCAGCCCGAAAGCCGGTCCGACAAATTCAGCGCCTTCGAAATCATGATGCGCGAATCGCCATCGACCCAATACGACGGCGCCGATCCCTGAAACGCGACACCGAGCCCAAGCTCCAACCCGGGCAGATCGGTCGTCGCCGCTCGATCGTTGTACGAATTGCACACCGCTAAAATTTGCCGTGACAAAATGCACGCCTTGGCGACAGCGCGTGCATACGCCTGATTCGAGTCCGTCTCGAAAATCGCCAAAATAATCGCGTCGCCTTCGATGAAAACTTTCTTCGCCGAGTAGCGATCGAGCAATTTCTTCACCGGCTCGTGCAGGTTCAAACTGAAATGCGACGCCGGACTCAGTCCGCGCGAGAGCAAATCCTGCGTCATCTTCGTCGATCCGCGCACGTCGGCCTTGATAATTACGTGCGACACCACGTGATCCTGTTGCGGCTTCGCCTCTTCCGGCAGCACGCATTCATACAATTTGTTGTTTATCCGCGAAAGCTCGCGCGCCTGCTCCGTCGAAATCAGGCTGACCCGCTCCATGCACGTCGTAAGATGTTCCGCGTTCCGCAAATCGCGCCGCAGCCACAAAAAATCTGCCGTGAATCGCACCACGAAGCTCAACTTCTCTTCCCGTGAATACCGCCGCAATTTCTTCGACAAATCCTCGATCGGTTTCAATGCAAGCTGCCGCGCCGGCACCTGCTTCAAAATGCTCTCGACGCGCTTCATCTCCTCTTTCGAAACGAGCGCCTTGCGCAACTGCTGTAAGTGAACCGGCGGACAATACGTCTCGATGATCGGCCGAATCTCGTAGCTCGACATCACGTGATAGATGATTTCCTGCTGCTCTAGCCGCTCCAGCAGCTCCGCCAGCAGCTTCCCGCGCTCCGAATCGCCGTTCGCCGCGACCGACGTCTGATCGAACAGCCTCTTCGCATTCTCAGGATCGTTTAGAAAATCGCCGAGCTTCCCTTTGTAGTCCTTGGTGAAAAATTCCAGCTTCTGCTTCGCCGCTTCGATCTGCGGACCAGTCTCTTCCAGCTTCGTCTCCTGATGCTTCAGCCGCGCCTCGACATCATTCAGCGACGCCTTCATGTCGGCTGGATCGGCCGAACTCAGAAATTTATTCAAAAAGCTCTCGCCGCGATCCAGCCGCTTCCGTAAACTCTCGCGCTGCTCTTCCAGGTTCGCGATCTCGTTCCGCATCCCTTGCGCCAGGTCGAGCAAATTCTGATGCGCCTGCCGCGCCTCGACGTACGCCGGCTCCGCCGCCATCCCCAGTCCGGAGTCGCGCAGAAAATCCTGAAACAGCTCATCCATCGCCTCAAAGCGATCCGGGTCGCGCGCGTAGTTCCCCAGCAAAACGTAGTGCTCGAGAAAGAAAACGTCGTCCTTCCCACCGTCCAGAAACACGAGCCGATTCTTCAGCAAATCGTAGAGCTGCGCGAAGTCGTCGCCAAACAGCGCGCGCCGCGCCTTCGAAATCACGTTCTCTTCAATCTCCGTGAGCAGGTGCGCAATCTGCTGCCCCACCACGCGCACCACCCCGCGCCGCGCCGACTGCAACTCCGACAGCCGCGACTTGATGACGTGCGCCTGCTGGCTCCGCTCAAAATGTTCGCCGCGCTGCCGAATCCATTCCTTGCCTTCCAAAATCAAATTGGCGAACTGGTTCCCGATTTCCTGCGTCAAAAATTTCAGCAGCGCCAGCCGAAACAGCAGATCGATTTCGATATTCTTCTGAAATTTCGCCTGAGTCAGCGAACTCTGCAGCAGATCGGTAAGAATTTTCCGAAACGCCGCGTTGTCCGGCGCCTTCACCGCTCGCAATTCGATGCCGGGAAAATATCTTGCCTTCGTGCCCTGGCGGATCAAATCAAACAGATAGTCCCGCGCGCTCTGTACGAATTTCGGGCTGAGAAAAACGTCGTGGTGAATGTTATCGACGCCAATGGCCAGCGACCCCATCGGGATCGTCTCGCTGTAGCTCTTGAGCTCCACGCGGGCGTCTTCGGTCGGATTGAGTGTAAGGAGTTCGGGAGCCATTTCGTCGCGTCGCCGGCAGCCTTCCCAAACTAGCAGCGGTCCTAGGACCGGGCAATAGCCGCGGGTACTATCGTTGGCGAGAAAGTAAGCGCACCGCTCCCGAATCGCTCGATTCGGGAGTCCTATAATATCCACCTAATCCATTGACTATGCTTGGTTTAACCGAAAAAGACCTGACCTTCTATCCCACCGTAATCCGCCGCGAATCACCGCCCATATGCTCCAGTTTCAGCCGCACCTGCGGCCATGGCGCCTGTAGCGGAAACTTCTCCGACCACTCCAAAATCATCACCGCCGGCTTGGCAAACGCGTCCTCCAGCCCCAGCGTCTCGAAATCGTGAAAGCTCTCGATCCGGTATAAATCGCCGTGATAAACCACACCCTTTGACGTCGCGCCAGGCCCACCCGACCCGCTCGAACTGGCCCGCCCGCCCTCATCCCCATACACATGCACCAGCGTAAACGTCGGACTCGTCACATCCTCCTCGTCCGCCGCTCCCAGCCCGGCCACAATCCCCTTCGTCAGCGTCGTCTTTCCGCTCCCCAGATCGCCCGTGAGCAACACCAGCAGCGGCGCCTGCAACCCGCGCGCAAACTCCCTGCCCCACGCAATCGTCTCTTCCGCCGACCGCGTCACCACGCTCTTCGCCTCGCTCGCCACGCTAACCTCACCCACGCCGTTGCAACTCCCGCAAAAGTTCCAGCCGTGCCCGCGGCACCGACCGCGCCACGTCGGTCGCCACCATCCCGGACAAATCCGTCCCACGCGCTACGACATCCGCCGCCGCTCCATGCAGATACACGCCCAACGCCAGCGTCCGTAGCCAATCATCCGTCTTAAACTGTCCCGTCATCGCCGCCAGCACGCCGGTCAAAACATCTCCCGAGCCGCCCTTCGACAATCCCGCGTTCCCCGTCGCGTTCACCAGAAACCGTCCATCCGGCGCCGCCACAATCGTGTGCCCACCCTTCAAAATCACATGCGCATTCCACCGCTTCGCCGCGTCCGTCGCCGTCTTCACGCGGTCCGCCTCCACTTCCTTCACCGACGAGCCGAGCAGCCGCGCCATTTCTCCCGGATGCGGCGTAATCGTCAAAAATTTGCTCTTCCTCTTTCGTAGCTTGTCCGCGCGCCCCGCAAACGCATTCAGCCCATCCGCATCCAGAATCGTTGGCAACTCCGTCGTCGTCACCACCGACCGAATAAATTCCTGCGTTCCCTTGTTCTGCCCGAGACCCGGCCCGATCGCGAGTACCGTGCGTCCCTTCGCAATCGCTGCAAATCGTTTACTCAGGTTCGATCGCGCGATCGTTCCATCCTTCGTCGCCGCCAGAGGTTCCGTCATATACTCCGGATGCGCCGCCGCCACAATCGGCAACACGACATCCGGCGTCGCCACCGTCACCAGTCCCGCGCCACTCCACAACGCCGCGCTCCCAGACATCACCGCCGCGCCGCTTTTCCCCAGCGATCCCGCCACAATCAAAATATTTCCGTACAGCCCCTTGTGTCCATCGCTCTTCCGCACCAGCGGCATATCCGCAAATTCGCCGGGATCGCTCCAACGCACCGCGCTCTTCCCAATCTCTTCCACCAGCGCCGCAGGCGACCCAATATTCACCACGCGCAACGAACCCACCGCCGCCGAATTCCGCGAAATCAATTGCCCAACCTTGGGCGCTGTAAATGTCACCGTGTGGTGCGCCTTCAAAATCGGCTCTTCGCCTGCCTCGCCATCCGAAGGCAATCCCGATGGCGTATCCACCGCCAAAATCAATGCCGGCAACGCCGCCGTCGCATCTTTCGACTTTGCATTCACATCACGAATCGCGCGTCCAATCGCTCCGCTCGCCACTCCGCGAAATCCCGTCCCAAACATCGCATCGACAATCACATCAGCAGCCAACGCCCGCACAGAAATCTTGTCCCACTCCGCCCCGTCCGCCACAATCACAACTTCCCCGCCAACCTCGCGCCATCGCGAGAAATTCGTAGCCGCATCGCCCTTCAGCTCTTCCTCACGGGCGAACAACACGACAAACACATGCGCCGCCGCCGACCGCAACTGCCGCGCTACGACAAACCCATCCCCGCCGTTATTCCCCTTCCCGCAGAGCACACAAATCTCATGCGGCGGCTCCAGCCCCGCGTCGCGCATCAATCCCGCGAACGCATTCGCCGCCAGCGTCCCCGCCGTCTCCATCAATTGCAATCCGGATATTCCGAGGCGCTCCGTCGTCAGCCGATCAACTTCGCGCATCTCCGCCGCAGTCAACGCCTTCATGCACAGGCACCGTCAATATGGAGTGCGGCGCTCCCGCGCCGCTTTTGAGATGTAATGTCTGGCAAAGTATTCACCGAAGGGGAGAACCGCCGCGTCACTCTCAAGTTAGCCGCATCCGCCAGAAAATCTCAACGTAACTTGGATGCTTCGTCTTCGCCTTTTTCTTTACTTCATTACTTCGTTGCATCTTTTCTTCCGCTTTTACAGCATCCACCCGCCGCTCACATTCACCACCTGCCCCGTCACATACTCCGCCTCTTCCGAGGCAAAATACGCCACCGAATGCGCCACATCCTCCACCGTCGGCGGCCTCCCGATCGGGAACCGCGCATCGCGAATCTTCCGCGCTTCACCCAGCGTCAATTCGTTCTCATCGATGCTCGACGGATTCACAACATTCACCGTAATCCCGTTCTTCGCCTCTTCCAGCGCCAGCGATCGCGACAACGCCACGACCGCTGCCTTCGCGGCCGCGTACGCCGAAATCTTCGCCTGCCCGAACGCGCGCTCCGCTCCCACCGCGCCCAAATTAATAATCCGTCCCCAGCGCCCGCGCCGCATATGCGGCAACGCCGCGCGCGTCACATACAGCACCGTCATCAAATTTGACGAAATAATATTCTGCCAATCCTCAATCGGTGATTCCGCCAGCGTCCCCCAGCGAAAATCCCCGACGTTGTTCACCAAAATATCCAGCCGCCCAAACCGATCGACGACCGTCCGCACCAACTGCTCCGCCCGTGCCGGATCATTGATATCGATCTCCACCGCAACGCAATCCGTGCCGCCCGTCTGCAATTGCCGCAGCGTCTGCTGCGCCGCCGCCTTATTCGACCGGTACGCAATCGCGATCCGCGCGCCATCCTGCGCCAGCTTCACCGCGATCCCTCGCCCAATCCCGCGGCTCCCGCCCGTCACCAGCGCCACTCGATTCTGCAGCCCCATCCTTATCCCTCACCGAATCCGCACAGCAAACAGCGACCACGCCAGCTCAACCCGCAACACACAACACCCTCAGATGGCTACGAGTATAGCGTAGCCGACCCACGCTCACCGTCGCGTAAAAACAATCCCTGTGGTGAATCGATGTCATCCTGAGCCGCCCGAAGGGCGGCGAAGGATCTCAACCGCTCCCCATCAACCGGCGATCCACGCGGCACCGGCCGCAACTACAACAATCCAAACTCGAGTACCAACCTGACTGGGTCTTGACATTCACACTCGGATTCCGATATATCGGTATCCGATCATGAAACACGACCTCCATTCTTTCCTCCCGCTTTCCCCCGCCGAGCTACACATCCTGCTCGCACTTGCCCCCGACGATCTCCACGGTTACGGCATCATGCAAGAGGTCGCCCGCCAATCGCAGGGCAAATACAAGCTCGGCCCCGGCACGCTCTACGACAATCTCAAAAAATTACTGAACCACCGCCTCGTCGAAGAATCCCCCAAAGCCAGCTCCTCAGACGACCGCGACTCGCGCCGCCGCTACTATCGCCTCAGCACCGTAGGCCGCAAAGTCCTCGCCGCCGAAGTCACCCGCCTCGACGAAGTTGTGCGCGAGGCGAAAATGCATCTCCACGCATTGAAGCCAAGGAGAGCCTGATGACAAGCCTGTCGCGGTCGCTCTACCGGTGTCTCGTGCAGTTGCATCCACCTGCCTTCCGCCGCCGCTTCGCGCCAGAGATGCTGTGGATTTTCGACGAAATCGCCGACCGCGACGCTCGCATCGAGCTCTTTTCCGACGCGCTCATGTCTCTTGCGCGCCAGTGGGTCGTGCGCGTCGCGATTCAGAAATTGCTCATCGGAGAATTGCGCTTCGGCCCGCTTCCAGCCACAGGCTCAGGCCAGTTCGCCTGGGAGCGCATCGAATTCGACGATCGCCCACTCCCGCCGCCCCGCGTAATCCAAGGCGGCATCGTCGCATTCGCGTTCTTCACCTGCATCGTGATGGCCGCGTTCCATGCCGGATCGTTTCAGCGCGCGTCCGTCTCCGTCAACAGTTCGAGCTTCGGCGCGATGCCGCCTGTTTCGGGTCCAGCCGCAGCCGGCGACGGCAACTTCGACGGCCGCGAACCGTCAACGAACTCCGCTGCCGCGCTTCCCGGTCAGCAGCAGAACTCCGCTCCGCCCGACGACGGCCGCCCGCCCAGAATTCCCGACACTCCCGCAGGCCGTCAATTCTTCGCGTGGCTCGACGCATTCGACAGCGGCGACAAAGCCAAGCTCCAACAATTCCTCAAAGAAAATTATCCCGCGCGCTCCACCGACGACGCCGTCAATCAGGAGTTGGACTTCCGCGAACGAACCGGCGGCTTTGAGTTCAAAGATTTTGACCGCGACCAATCATCGACAACCAAGTTTGTCGGAATCGTGAAGGAGCGCGACTCCGACACCTACGCCCGCTTCATCATCGAAGTCGAACCCGACGAAAAACACATTTCGAGCATCATGCTCAACGTCGTTCCGCGCCCCGCGAAATTCGCTATCCCGCGCATGACCGAACGCGACGCACTCGCCGCGTTCCGCGACAAGCTCAAACAGGATGCCGCCGCCGACCAATTCTCCGGCGCCGCTCTCGTCGCAAAAAACGGCACGCCCATCTTCACCTCCGCCTACGGCCTCGCCGATCGCGACAAGAAAATCCCCAACACCGTCAACACGAAATTCCGCATCGGCTCGATGAACAAAATGTTCACCGCCACCGCCGTCCTTCAACTCGCCCAATCAGGCAAGCTCAAACTTACCGATCCACTCGGCAAATATCTCACCGACTATCCAAACAAAAACATCGCCACGAAAGTCACCGTCGAGCAGCTTCTCTCCCACACCGGCGGCACCGGCGATTTCTTCGGCCCCGAATTCGACAAGCACCGGCTCGAACTCAAAACGCTCGACGACTACGTGAAACTTTACGGCGCGCGCGAACCCCAATTCGAGCCCGGCTCTCGGTGGGAATACAGCAACTATGGCTTCCTCTTGCTCGGCCTGGTCGTCCAGAAAGCTTCCGGCGAAGACTATTACGCCTACGTCCGCGAACACATCTACAAGCCCGCCGGGATGAACTCCACCGATTCGCTGCCCGAAGATCAAAATGTTCCGGATCGTTCCGTCGGTTACACAAAAATCGGCGGCAGCCCGACGTGGAAGCCCAACACCGACACGCTCCCCTATCGCGGCACCTCCGCAGGCGGCGGCTATTCGACGGTCGGCGATCTCCTCGCCTTCGCGACAGCCGTGCAAAATCACAAGCTGCTCGACGAAAAGCACACCGAACTGCTCACGACCGGCCACACTCAAATTGTCGAAGGTGAAAAATACGCCTACGGCTTCATGGACAAGACCGAAGCCGGCGTCCGCAGCTTCGGCCATGGCGGCGGCGCCCCTGGCATGAACGGCGAACTCCGCATCTACCCCGCCTCCGGCTACGTAATCGTCGTCCTAGCCAACCTCGACCCGCCCGCCGCCTCCCGCCCCGCCGATTTCATCGGCAACCGCCTCCCGCAGTAATTCTTGCGGGCCCAACGCGCATCGTCATCCCGAGCGAAGCGAAGAATCTCTCAAACTCATCACTCGCACCCAAATTCTCCGCGTGACTCTGCGCTCTCCGCGCCTCTGCGTTATCTTTTTCTTCCTCTTCCCATTCAACTTTCAACGATCGACTGTCAACTTACTTCTCTTTTCAATTCAACCGCGCCACAATCACCGTCATATCGTCCGCCTGCTCCGGCGTCCCCGCCCACTCTTCCGCCGCCGTCATCAACGACTCCGCCACAACTTTCGGCGGCGACGCCTGCACATACACCGCGGCCTGCTGTAGTCGCTTGATCCCAAACTCCTCGCCGTAAACATTCTCCGGCTCGACCAATCCATCGCTGTACAACACCAGAATCGAATTGTCCGCCACGTGAACCATCTCTTCGTCGTAGCAGCAATCTTCCATCACGCCCAGCACCATGCCGCCCTTGGTCAGTTGCTGAGGTCCGTCTCGCGAAATCAAAAACGATGGCAAGTGCCCCGCATTCGTATAGCGCAGCGTCCGTGTCGCGCTGTCATACACCGCGATGAAAAACGTCGCAAATCGATCGTCGCCCGTATTCCGCACCAGGTGCCGGTTCAGTCGCGCCACCAATTCCGCCGTGCTCGTCGTCTCGCTCCCCGCCGTCAGCAATTGGCTGCGCAGCGCCGCCTGCAAACTCGCCATCAGCAGCGCCGCCGAAATTCCCTTCCCCGAAATATCCGCCAGGGCGATCGCAATATGCGTGTCGCTGAGCTGAATGAAATCGTAATAGTCGCCGCTGACCGATCGCGCCGCCTTGCAGATCGCCTGGATATCGACGCCCGGCACTTTCGGCAACTTTTGCGGAAACAACTGGCTCTGCACTTCGCGCGCGATTGAAATCTCGTTTTCCAGCCGCTGCCGCTTTTTCTGCTCTTCGATCAGCCCGCTGATCGAACCCGTCATCAGATTGAACGACTCCGCCAGTACGCCGAGCTGATCGCGCCGCTCGATCCGCACGCGATGCGTCAAATCCCCGCTCTGCACGTACTGCGTCGCGTGATACAGATCCGCGATCGCCTTCGTGATCTGCCGCGTCAACACCACGCCCGTGATAAACGCCGCGATCCAGATCAACAAGAACACCACAGCAAAAACCACAAACAGCAGCAAATAGAAATCGCGTAATTCGCCGAGCGTGGAAAACATCCGCCCATTCAGCCGCGTCGGCCGCGCGCTGAACACCGCGAATACCGGATTCGGCTTCCCCACCGTGCCGTCTGGCGCGATCGACGCTGCGTCTTCCAGCCGCGACACCACATTCACCGACGGCTCCAGCCAGAATCCCGCCGGCTGCAAAGCGCGATTTTTTGCGAAGATCGGATGCGCCGTCTGGTACTGCGCTCCGCCGGTCGAATAGATGACACCGCTCGGCTGGCCACCGGTGTAAGGCTCTGTCAGGTTCAACTGGATCGCGCCGAGATCGGGCGCCACTTTCGCCAAAAGTTCCGGCGTTATTAGCACGCGCAGTCGCACCATCCGCCGATTCTGCGTGTCACCCAGCAACCGCATGCTGACCATCGACAGCGTGCCTTGCCTTTGCAACAAACCGGAGTAGTAGGTGCGGCCAGGAGTTCCAAAGTTTTTGAGCAGGCTTTGCAGCTCGCTAACGTCGTTCGAGAAATCGATCGTCAGCCCCGGCAGTTCGCTGTCGTGCACCGTATGCGACTGTGCCGCCAGAACGTGCTCCGATTCTTCCGGCGAAACCCCTTTGGGCAGAAAATCGTGCGCGGCAGCGATGTGCTGTCCGATGTCGGTCATCATCTCGATGCGGCGCTGCAAATCCTCATAAAGCAGATACGCGCCAAGCTGCGAGTACAGAAAATTCCCCGCCAGCACCACAAACGTGATGATCAGCAAAATAGGGACGACCGCGATGAACAGGTAGGCAACGATCAGCCGGTTGCGCAGGCTCCACAGCAGCCGGTTGCGGCCCCACGCAATCACGCGCACAACAAGGTAAATCCCCGCCAGCACTGCCATATACTTCACGAAGCTGATCGCCCCGCCCCTGAACGCTGTCACCGACACCAGCGTCCCGGCAACGAACACCACCAGCGCGACCATATCCAGCCGCGACAATCGGCGCCAGAAATCCTGAAATTGGGGACGCGCAGCGCTCATGTTCTGAAGCTCTCCGGCAACTCGAATCGGCCTCGAGCCAACACCCTACTCTACCCGAACTCCCCCACCTCTCCGAATGGTCAGCCGAATCCAACCGTGTGCCAGGGACACGACACTGCCGCGCCCGCCTGTTTCACCTCTCGACCGACGGCTCCGACGCGGAACTTATATAAATTCGAACGCACCTGAGAGCGCCGTTTCCATAACAATTTCAAATTTGCCTCGCGACCCAAACAAGCGCATTATCCTTACAAAAAACCCTAGACGCGTGTCTCAAAGAGCCTTTGTGGCACAGACACTCTTGTCTGTGCTCACATCCAGCTTCGCCCATACTGATCCAAAGTTGTCAGGGGTTACTTTTCTACAAACAAAAGCGAAACTATAGCGAACGCTCGCTCGCCTCTAAGTACCGAAGAATGTGCAGATTGCGCACTCCCGAAATCAGTAGGCCCATAAGCCCTTTAACAAGAGCAACTTGCGCACTCTTGGAAAACAACCCGGGGGGTATGCCCCCACCGTCCCAAAACGGGAATTAGCCGGTCGGCGACGGCGCGGACTGGTCAGTCCGACCTATCGGGCCGGCCGAGTAGGCTGACGTATTTTCCTGGCGTTTTTTCCTGGGAACGGGTTGGTTTGCCGGTTGGAGGTACTCTGCGCCATCGCCCGTATTTCGCGCGATGAATCTCTCTTCGATCTATGCGTGGCTGCAGGCTTCCTTCGGCGAGAGATGCATCTCTTATTCCAGGGAGCGCAGATCTACTCCGTCAACCCCGGATTCCGAACCTTGCTGTGCTTCACGCTGTACGTGTAATAAACAATCAGCCCGATCACGAGCCAGATAATCAGCCGGGCCCAGTTGATCCAACCGAGCTTGTACATCATGTACCCGTTGAACAGAATGCCGAGTATTGGAATGACCGGCACCCACGGCGTCCGAAACGGCCGCGCCTGATCCGGATTCGTGTTGCGCAGCACCATCACCGCGATGCACACGATAATGAACGCCAACAGCGTGCCGATGTTCACCATCTTCCCGATGTCATCGATCGGCGTCACGCTTCCGACGATCGCCGCCAGCAGTCCGACCGCAATCGTGTTCTTGTACGGCGTCCGATACTTCGGATGAATATCCGCGAAAAATTTCTTCGGCAGTAATCCGTCGTTCGCCATGGAATACAGCACGCGCGTTTGTCCAAGCAGCATCACGAGCATCACGCTCGTCAATCCAGCCAGCGCTCCGAAAGTAATGATGTGCGAGGCCCCCGTGAGTCCGCGGTCAAGAAACGCCCGGGCGATCGGCGCTTCAATGTTCACTTCCTGCCAGGGCACCATCCCCGTCAGGATGCCGGCGACCATGATGTACAGCGCCGTGCAAACCAGGAGTGAGACGATGATGCCAATCGGCAAATCGCGCTGCGGATTCTTCGCTTCCTGCGCAGTAGTCGAAACCGCGTCAAAACCAATGTAAGCAAAAAATATGTATGCCGCTCCGGCTCCTATGCCGGAAAAGCCCATCGGCGCGAAGCTGTGCCAGTCAGTTCCCCAGTGTGCGGTGGAAATGTATCGAGAGCCGAGGCCGATCACGAACAGAACGACGGCGACTTTGATGACGACGATGCCGGCGTTGAATCGTGCGCTTTCCTTGATACCGATGGCGAGAATGAAAGTGATGATCAGCGCGATCACGAACGCGGGAAGGTTGAATCCGATCTCGACGCCAAAAATCGTTGGCGCGTTCATCAACGCGTGAGCCCGCGCAACCAGTTCCGGCGAGTGCGCTCCCGTGATGGCCATCACTTTGTCGATGAAGGCTTGCGTTCCAGGCACGAGCGACACATCCGACGCCTGCGCCATCTGGCGCGCCACGATGTTTTCGGCAGTGCGTAACGCCGTCCAGTGGTCGTAGGCCAGCCATAAAGGCATCTTGATATTGAAAATCCTGAGGAACTCGATGAAGTGGTTGGACCAACCCGAAGACACGGTGCTGGCGCCCATCGCGTATTCGAGCGTGAGGTCCCAGCCGATAATCCAGGCAAAGATTTCGCCCAGCGTGGCGTATGCGTAGGTGTAGGCGCTGCCCGCCAGCGGAATCATCGCCGCGAATTCGGCGTAGCACAGCGCCGCAAAGGCACAGCCCAGACCGGAGAGCACGAAGGAGAGCATCAGGCCGGGACCAGCGTAGTGAGCGCCCAGACCCGCCAGAACGAAAATACCCGCGCCAATGACCGCTCCGACTCCCAATGCGGTGAGTTGGAACGGCCCAAGCGTGCGCTTCAGGCTGTGTTCGCCCGTCTCCTGCGCTTCCGCCAACAGCATGCTGATTGGCTTTTTGGCAAATAAACCACCGGCCATGCGAGGTCCTCCGTGCTATGTCGCGACCGAGTCGATGCCCTTGCGCTCAGACGCCTGTAAATTACTGAAGAAAGAAAACCTTATGCTCTTTTCGGCGTGCCTGCGCGTGACCACAGCAGGTACACCGGAACCCCTAGCAGCACGATCACAAGCCCGGGCCAGGCCGTTTGCGTCTTGTACAGCAGCAGCACGAACATGATCGCGAGTGCCGACACTATATACAGAGCCGGCACAAAGGGGTAGCCGAAAGCACGATATGGCCGCTGCAAATCAGGACGCTTGGAGCGCAGCACAAAGATGCCTGCAATCGTCAGCGCATAGAAAATCAGCACGCTGAAAACGACGTAGTCGAGCAGATCGCTGTAAAGGTTGCCGTAAGTAACGGCGCCGCTCGTCGAAACATGCCGCGTACGCAGCAGAATCAAAATCACGATCCACACGCACTGATAAATCAGAGCGCTCGCCGGGACACCCTTCTTATTCAACGTGCCGGTGGAACGGAAAAATAATCCGTCCTTCGCCATCGCGTAAGAAACGCGCGCGCCGGCAAGAATGAGTCCGTTGTTGCAGCCAAAAGTCGAAATGATGATCGCGACGGCCATGATCGCCGCGCCAATGGGACCAAACACCGCTTGCAGCGCAGCCGACGCAACGCGATCGTCAGCGGCATTCTGAATCTGGTTCAACGGGAGCGCGCAT
>Ga0207109_1024_pt1 | contig 37087 bp, 27 predicted proteins | sample Alteio_BWMinHeat_73_FD_153584 | JGI IMG/M metagenome (GOLD analysis project Ga0207109, IMG submission 153584) | Enriched cells from forest soil in Barre Woods Harvard Forest LTER site, Petersham, Massachusetts, United States -... | ecosystem: Environmental > Terrestrial > Soil > Temperate forest >... | reverse complement strand
GGACCCATTCCCGATCTAAAAACACCGGATCAACGACGCCGGGCTTTGGCGTCAGGTCGATTCTCTCCCAGTTCGAATCATCGTATCCTGGTGCCGCCCAAAGCCGGGCACCCGTCTTAGGATCGATAGGGGAATCGCCAATCTGGAATTTCCATGGCCCGTAGAGAGTGACGAAAGAGCGGCCGATGGTGATCGATGGGGCCCCTGCGGGTTCGCTTAGGGAGTGCTGAACGGAATTCGCCGACTCGGCCCAGCTAAAGCTGCCGAGCAAGAAAAGGACGAGGGAGAGCGCAAAACGGGGGAAGTGCAGGGCAATCGCTTGACCTCGTTTGCCAGGAAAGCCGCTGATCGAAATATACGCTCGCCGCCGTTTTCGGGCCCGTCCTTTGTTTTGCGACTTGGCCTATTGCGTTGTCTCGGAGCTTATTTGACACCGGCTGCAAATAAACTGAGTTTACCCGGCGTGAAACATGGACTTCTTCGTTGTTTTCCCAACGAACTTTGCTCTATTTGGCGCCTTGGTCCGCCTTGGTCCGGGTGTCGTTAGCAAGTGAAAATGAAAATGTCCGCTTTTGAGAGCAAGTGAAGTGTCCGGTTTGGTCAAGAAGTAAAAATCATCCAGTAGTCGTCGAGGCGGTGGTCTTTTCCACGGCCTTGATCTGTTTTTTGGTCAGCGGCGTCAGGAGTTTTCCTTCCGCGCTGTAGTGTCCGACGCGATGTCCTGCGATCATGAGGGTCAAGGTAGTGTCCAGGTGCTGATGGATAATCGCCTTGCATCCAGCCAGGGTAGGGCGCCACTCGGCACGCTCGATCTGCATAAGCAGATTGTGAAAGCGTACGGTGTTGTCCTGGTCGACGGTGCGCTCGAATCGTTGCGTGAAGATCATCTCCAAATTCCTGTGCCGGCAGGATATGAACGCCGTTCCTCGCTGCGCTGCCGGCACCGTGAAGCGACAGTTGAACTCGGCGATGTAGTGCTCGTTGAGAAACTTGTTGGCCCTTTCCAGAGTTCTAATCCCGCGCAATCGCAACTTCTGGGGTAGCCGTCCCTGCCAGGTGGAGAAGTTGCGTTCCGAGCGTCCCCGCGCCTGGGGAGAGTAGGAAGGAATCATCTGAACGCCCAGTTCCTGCATGGCGCGGCCCACCGCGTGGGACGCTCGTAATCGACCTTGCCTCCGCTCTTGGGCGTCAACCAGAAGTGGGCTCCACGGTCTGAATACTGCGTACAGAACAGCCCCTTCTGTTCGATTACCGCTCGCAACCCGGCCATCACTGCGCCGGTCGTCTCCTCCTGCGCCAGCTGCGCATAATAGATCTCGCTGGTGGCGTCGTCCAAGATCACGATCAGATCAACCTCCAGCGTCGTCGCATCCACGCCTACCCGCTTGCCTTGGATCAGTCCCCGATCCGCTAGCAATCCCAATACCCAGCTGAACACTGTCCGGTGCGTTTCCAGGTCGATCAACCGCCGCGTCCGAGAAATGGTCGAGTGATCCGGCGTCTGCTCTGTAATCGCGATTCGTACAAACTGCCGCAGCGCCAGAGAATCGGCCAAGCGCCATGCAATGCCACGCTCGCTATCGAGGCCCTCGAAATAGCCGATCAGAAGTGACCGGAAATAAATCCCGGGGGCCAGACTTGGCCGACCCATGCGAGGAGCATAGAACTTCCGGCAAAGGCCTTCGACGAACTCGTCGAACTTCTCCTCGTCAAGAAGCTCATTCAGACGCTGGTAGAAAGGATGACCTGGAGACCGCGCCACATCCCCGCTCGCGATCCAGATGTCCTCCTGCTTCTCCTGATCATGACGTGTTCCCATCCCCATGCCTCAATGCTATGTTTATGCCGATTCGGACATCAGACTTTTTCGGGCTCACGTACCCGGACTTACACCACGGGCTGTTAGCGCAGCTATCCGAGCCACGCCATGTGCCCGGGGACCACATGCGGAGCTACCCGAGAAACCGTTACGGTGGCGTCCGGTTTTGCCTGCATAAGCCTGATACTACTCGAGATGCCCACATATATGTGGCTAGTGTCCTAATTTGGATACTGGCCGCCATCCTGCCCCTAGTGGACTGTCTCAGAGTAAACATTACTAGTTGAGCTGGCATCAAAGTATTCATGCCAACCAATGATGTTGTGCTGTCCGAAGAGCAGCGTGTGGAACTGAGCTGCATCGCTCAGTCCCGTTCTCTGCCCGCCGGATATGTGTTTCGTGCCCGGTTGATTCTGATGCTTGCTGCAGGTGCGTCCTTTACCACCATTAAACGGCAACTGCGGACAACTGCGCCGACCATCAGCCGATGGAAGGCGCGCTTCTTTGGTTCTGGCATGGATGCTCTGGATACACATCACCCGGGCCAATCGGCCAGTGTGCTGACGCCGAGTTTGCGCGCCAGGATTCTGTCGGCAATGCGCAAGAAGCCCGGGGATGGATCGACGCACTGGAGTTGCCGCAAACTGGCTGCGGTTCTCGGTGTCAGCAAAGACGTGGTGCATCGCACCTGGAAAGAGGCCGGACTGAGGCCGCATCGGCTCGAACGTTATATGGCCAGCGATGATCCTGACTTTGAATGCAAGGCCGCCGATATCATTGGGCTTTACATGAATCCACCCCGGCACGCGGCGGTGTTCTGTGTGGATGAAAAGACCGCCATTCAGGCACTGGGCCGCCTGGACTCGGTGCTGCCGCTTTCTCCCGGACGTGCCACGCACACCTGGGCCAACTGGCGATCGGCTTTCATGGAGCAGGGAGACGACAGCTGGTTTTCCTTGTGCCAGAAGGAGATGGCCGCCGGAGGATGGTGGACACCGTGGAAGGTATGTTGACGGCCTCCCGTGACCGGGCCTTGATCCTGATCGGGTTCGCGGGCGGATGCGGCGCTCGGAACTGGCCGCAATCCGCTTCGAACACCTTCAATTCCACGCCCAGGGGATCACCATTAAGCTTCCACGGTCGAAGACCGACCAGGAGGGGCAGCAGGGAAGGGGAGTCGAAATTGCGCGAGGCAGCCAGCCCGAGAACACGCCGCTCTCCGAATGCACCTGCCCGGTCCGGGCGCTCGACCAGTGGCTGCGCCAGACCGGCATCGAGAGCGGGCCGGTCTTCCGCAAGGTCAACCGGGGGGAAAACGTGCAAAAGGCAGCCTTCAACCCCACCTCGATGGCGTGGATCCTGAAAAGGGCACTGGGGCGCGCTGGTGTCCGCGACCTCAACCGCTACGGCGCCCACTCGCTTCGCGCCGGTTCCGCGACCAGAGCCTTCGACAACGGAGTGCCGGAATTCAAGATCCGGCAGCAGACGGGGCACAAAACCTCGCGCATGCTGGAGAAGTACATCGGTTCCGAACAGAAGGCGCGACAGGAAGCTGCTTCGAGCCTCGGGCTTTAGGAGATGTACGCATGTGTGTACAGGAGTGTAGTCCACAACAACAGTTGCTTGGACCAGCGTGAGTGTTAGAGTGGTGCGGAAAGAGAGTTAGCTCAACCGCCCGCCCCAGTGATGTATCCGGTTGCCAAGCCCACGGCGCCATTGGCCGTACCTTCATCGCGGACCTTCGCTCGGTGGCCACCTGGCTGAAGGAGTTGCGGGATCTCCTCGAACTGGGTGCCGATAATGATCGGCTTCCACTCCGCGAACGCCCCAATGGTCTCGAAAAACTTTCTATAGTAGGGACCCTTGCTATGGCGATCGAATGAGCCTGGATCGTCGTAAATCTCGTCGAGGTAGAAACGGTTCGGTCTGGTCTGCCGCAGTCCCTAGGGACGGTGCAGACATGCCTTTACTTGACACGACGCGGAGTTCTGGTATAAAGGCAGTCTGATCCCGACCATTGGAGGAGGCCACGTGGACATTATTCTTCTGCCTGTCTTGAGTCGTCTCACCCCACCGTCGACAGCCCTGATGGTGATGAAGGAGTCCCGGCGTTCGGTCGCTGCGGTTGTAGGCAGTCCTCCACAAGGATTGATTAGCTCATTGGGGGTGCGGAAGGCAAAAAATCAGAAGCTAACATCTTTGCAGAATGCTGAACTCGAGCCTCTTCTTGTGTTGTTCGATGGAGATTTCATACCCGAAGGGTACATGATGCTCAAGCTCCCCAATGCGGCATTCGCCACGGTTCGCGGCCACCTGCTGCAAACATTCCCGGGCATGGGACATCAGCCGCTCAGCGTGGGACCCCAGGAGCTTTTGGCGTTTGAGCAGGTCCTTCCGAGCGGAGCGGCGCAAGCATTTCTTGGATATGATCGTGGGGCAGCGGTCGTGATGACTCGGCACGAAAGCTTGGCGGAACAGGCCGCGGGTCCGCCGCTTGACTGTTGCTGCGACAACCCCCAAACGCCCCACGAGTATCCCGCCGGCCGAAAGAAGACCGGCCAGAGCTGCGACATCTGCGAGGGCAGGGTCGAGTGTTGAGCAGGTGGCTCCCCAATGCTAGGCACGCTCATCGAGAAGCTCTCGGCACTCCTCTCCAAGGGGGCGTTCGTTGCCAGTTTTATCCCCCTGCTTGCCTTTGTTGCTGCCAACTTCGCCTTGCTCGCCGTGATTCACTTGCCCAGCCGACTTTGGTTCCTGCGCCATAAAACGGATGCCGAGTTCATTTCCGCGGCGGTGCTTGCGTTTCTCATCGCGGCGCTCATCTTTGCGACCATCAACACGTGGTTGCGGGAATTGATGGAAGGGCGATTCTGGCCCGCCCGTATCTGTGGCGCATTGATCAAAGGGCAACGGGATCGGCTGCAAGTTCTGACAGATGAGAACAGAAGACTGCAAAGAAACGTTCGCGGCATGCGGCGCGCACCACGCTGGACGAAAGATCTGAAGGATGCAAGAGAGACATATCCCAAAACTGCAGACCTCGTGTACAACAGGGACGGCCCTGCCGGGAGCCTGATCCGCGATCTTACTGAACGGAAGAAGCGTGGTGAATTGATCGAGCCCGAGACCCTCGCACGGGCCGTAGACCAGTTGACGAGCGAACTCCGCATCACTCCTATGAGTCCGGAACTCGATGCGGATCAAGTCGAGCTCAACGACATCATTCGGTTCAGTCTTATGAAGAACAGAAGCGAATTCGTTCGCGTTTTCAAACAACGGCAGTTCAATTTTCCGGATGACGAAATTGATCCCGTCGCACCGACAGCGATGGGCAACATTGCTTTCTCGATTCGGAGTTACGCGCGCTCCCGATACCGGGTTGACATCGAAACGTTTTGGACGCGACTTCAAAAAGTAATGCAGGGAGAACCGTTCTACGCGGTTCTACAAGATGCAAAGGTTCAGCTCGACTTCCTGGTCTCGCTGTTTTGGCTGAGCCTGGTTTCCACTGCCGCGTGGCTGATTGCCCTTGCAACCCTCGGATACTCCTTGTGGCTTTACCTAGCTATCGCGATTGCCGGACCTCTCGCCGTTTGGACGGAATATTGGCTTGCCCTGCAGAACTATCGAGGTTTCGCCGACCTGATGCGAAGTTCCGTCGATATGTATCGAATGCGGCTCTTAAAAGAGTTGAACTTGTCGGAGCCGAGCGGGTCACGGGAAGAAGCTCTCCTGTGGGACGCTTTGCTGGACCGCATGGCTTATGGAAAGGATTTCTATCTCAGCTATAGGCGGTCCGAATGAAATGGATGATCATCTCGGCATACGCGCTGTTCGTGGGATTGGGCGCCCTCAGCATTCTTTCGCGTTCCCAGCAGACCTTCGAGTTCACAGCATTGCGGGACCTCCCGGCCAATCATCGAGTATTGGATTCCGATCTGCGTGAACCTGAAAACGCATGGGCGCTAGCGCCTTCGCTGCCCCAATCGTCGAAGTACACCGGCAAGTACCTGGACCGCGAAGTGGACGCGGCCGCTCCGGTGAAGTTGGCCTATTTAAAAACACGACCGGCATTCAAGGCTGCTCCAAACACGGAACTGTTCCCATGGCTTCTAAACGATGGCGAGAGACGATGGTTGGAAGTGCTGGATGTGGGATGGCGGGTGGATCTATGCGCGGAGACTTGTCCGGTGATGGATGCTCCAGTTTTAGCATTGGAATGCACTAGCCCTACATCAGGACGGTGCGTGGCGGTTCTTCAACTCACTACTTGCCAACGGGACAAGTTGCTGGCCTATCCGAATAAGAACAAGCTGAGCCTAGCTGTCAGCAAAGCAGAATTGGGAGACACGAAATGACGCCCATTCAGTGGAACACGATCGTCGCCAACATGGCGGTGACGTCTCAGCCCGTCGGTCTCTGGACGCCCGTCTTTGAATACCTCTCCGCCGGCACACTGGTTCGAGTGATTGCAGACGGCGTCTGGAGCTATTCCAGCCAGATGCCTGACTGCGGCCCGGACGGGCACCGCATTTCGTTCATTCCTCCACAGCGCTGCCTCGCAAAGGACGCGCAGGTCGGAGCATTGATCTGCAAAGTGGGCGGTGGGACCGCGGACCTGAAAGGCACGATTATTCCGGGGGGAAGCTTGTGCATGTTTACGATCCCGGACGGAGGCGGCGGTCTGTTTATGACCATCAACGACGAGATCGGCGGATTCGATGACAATTCCGGACAATTGACGGTCAGTGTCTCAGTCCGCCTGACCGGTGCGGCAAGCCCGTAGCGAAGTCTCCGTGACTGGGTCGCACAAAGATTCAAACGTTTGGAGACATCGACACATCTGTGATTCTAATGGTATTTACCTTTACATCGACCATCTTTTCTACAACCCAGTCTTGCCTCCTGATCCGCCCCGAGTGTTTCCGGCTGAAGCGAGAGTTAAGCCGTCCCGGATTTTCACCGGGGAGGATGATGCGCCTTGGCAAGGCACACATAACAACATCGTCGAGAGATCGCTGAAGCGCGCGGTTTTACATCGAAATATTTCCATAGTCGGAAGAACTCGCTTTCGTCGGCAACCCACGCGGTGGTAAAACGGCGGTCACATAGCGCTCACGAATTTCTTCTATGTGTGTCGCCATCAGCGACAAATGGCCTTCGCCTGGGTAAAGGGAAGCGTGACAGGCTCCGGCGATGCCCTCAGATAACCGCTCCCGTCTCCCTCATGCTCTGAACTCAACACACACTCAATCCGGGGAAAGAGTGGCGTTGCTCGGAAGGACACTCTCGGCGCATCCTTTTTCCAGGTTTGAGAAACTGAACGTGGTTTTTCTTGACTTTCTCTTCTTCGCCCTCCTGGTCGAAGCGCTTTGCGTAGTGTGAACACGCCCTAATCGGAAAACAGCGAGTGAGCAACGAAGAACGGGGGCGATTCAGTTTCGAACCTTAAGAGTTCGTCGGAGTGATAGGTATATTCTTTACCGCAAACGTCACATTGAACTTTGAAAGGGACTTTCAGTCTCGGGAGAGGCGAGAAGGAATCCGTCACTCCGAGCAAGATCTTGTGACGGTAGTTCTGTCGAAAATGAAACAGACGATTCTTGCAGAGAACAACCCAGTAGTATTCCTTGTCGAAGTCCGTCATCATTCCACTCCATGGCCAACTTTCATGAAATACGTCGGAGCGCTTGTTTCAGCTCAGGCAACTCGGGCCTTAACGTTGTTTTTTAATGTTTCCGGGGTTTCCGTCTCTCACATTGCCGGGAAATCTGATCGCTGTCTAATTTCGAGGTATCGGACAATTTGCACAAGGGAACTATGTCTGACCGGAATACAATCCGTAGGTCAAACATCAAGTGAAGTGAGCCGGCTGCTGATGAGCTCCACTTATCAACAATGACTATGTCGACTTGCAGAGCAGCTACTAATCCGACTCACTTCATCGAGGGCAACCCGTCATCACGGAGCGTTTAAAGCCTCAGGGGTGATAGCTCGAAGCGCGGATCACACTCTAAGGGTTGGTGGCACAGTAACCTGCCACGCCGTTCTGGTTGAAGGCATTGGCCAGTTCATCAACGGTATGCCCAAGTTGATAAGGGCCGGTTAGCGTTTTGGATCCGTCTGACGCCTCCCAGAATCGCTGGAACGTCAGGTGTGCAAGCGGCATGAATTTCGCATTGGGGTCCGGGTTATTCTGTTTGCACTCGGCCAGCAACGACAGCTGCAACAGATCGGATTCCTGGTGGAAGTTGGCCGAGGTTCCGAAGTCGAGAGAAAGCTCGCGGTTGAAGTGGCAGGAACGGCATGAGGGGCCCACCACATCGCCGTACACCTTCTCTGAACCTGCGGGCGCCGTACCATTCGGAGATTCACGCCAGCCCTTCGGAATCCAGCCCCCGTTTTGGGTCGGACTGGACATGGTCGTATCGTTCGAGTAATTCCCCCCGGTCGAGTACCAGCCGCGAATGACTTCAGCGATATGGGGTGGACGGATTACGCCTTGGTCGTCACGCTGCGGCTGTGCCGCTACAGTTGCCAACACTGCCTGGTTGTACTTTTTGATCTGAGGTTCCTGCGCGCCTAGAGTAAAATCTCCAATGCCGGGGAAGGGGACATCCGGGAACATGAGGTTTCTGTTGTCCAGGGGTAGCAATCGGAATCCGTCGATCATCCCTTTGCGCGGATACGCTCCGGTACTTGTAAGGCGGGATGGTTTACCGCCATGACAGACAAGGCATACTCCGGGCATCTGTTTAAATCCGAGACCGTCAAGGTTGGGCGCGAATGGATCCGCGAATGGATCCGCTGCTGACAGCGGCCCCTGGATGGCGCGCTGCTGGCCTGTCGAATAATCAAGAACGGGTACACCATTGATCACTGATTTGCCAATGGCTCCGTCTGGGAATGCGATTGTCTCGGTAATTCCACCTCCATTGTGGCTGAAGATGTAGGCCAACAGCTGTCCGAACCGGGTCGTTGAGTTGGTGGCTGCATTCTCGCCGGCCGACCATTCAAATGCTACATCGGCAATTCGCTCGACACACACATCCGGCCCGGGACATACGCCGCCGTCGCCTGTACCTGTGGCTGGGTTCAACGCGCCCAGAGGGCGCTGAATGGCCGATTTGATTGCTGCCGTGGCTTCAGCCTGAGTGGGGTACGAAGATCCCCCGGAACCGAACTTAGAACCACTCGCTGCAAACGGCGCGACGGGGTAATTCTCCAAATATGTGAAGATGATCGGGTTCCTTGCCGAGCAACTGGGCTTGCAACGCACAAACTGATTGCGCACAAAACCCAGGTCAGCGGCATTCAACACAATCGCGTGAGAATCCGTATTGATGATGTTAGGGCCGTAAGCGCCAGCACCAGTTGGTTGGCCAGTCAGGATGGTCTGCTGCCCGTAGGGTTGCCAATCACTCTCTTGCCCGATGAACCCCGCGTACTTCAGCCATTGCGTAAACGTACGCTTTGTCTGATTTGGGTCAATCGCATTGTAGTATGCTCTCCCGGAAGTGGCTGTCTCAGGGATATAGCTTCCGACGAAGGTGAGAAAATGAGACTGCTTTTGCAACTCGGTCTCGTTCGGGTTGAATACGTTGGGAATTGCCCCTTGCGCAATTGCGGATACCGGGACCAGTAAACTAACCAGCGCCAGTCCCATCCTGACGGTAGCATTTGCACTTTTCATTCGTTCTCCTCTCCACACTCTCTCCGAGCTTGCCCCAAGCAAAGCCGGAATCGGTGTGTGCAAGCCGCAGAGAGCGGCTGGTGTGGGGTCGCATACGCGGCCCGATTTAGCTCGGCCACCTTCCTCGATAGCAAGTCGCTGCAACATGCTGCTTTCCCAACTAGCCATTTGTCGCATTCTCGTACACACATGTCCTTCCGCATTACCACTTTCGGTCCGGCAATGCAGCGGAAATAGAAGAGCCAACAGTGTCGACAAAACCGGATTGGGCAGTGTTGAAGAGCTAACCTCGCATACCGCTTTCAACTGATCACTTCACATTGTCGTGTGCACTGAAGTGCACGTGAAAGGGAATTGACTCGTGGGATGCAAGGAGGCAGGTAGAGACATTGGGGAAAGGGTGGACTGCAAACCCTGGCTCTTGCGCCCACAAAGTCAAGGCAACGTACCATACAAGAATTAGCGGCGCAAGCGGAAATGTGAACTAATTTTGTAACCCGCACATAAATCATCTAGATATTTGTCAACTTTGCGAAAGGCAGGCACGTGATCGACTCAGCATACGGTCATGACCTGATGGGCTCGACGCATGGCAGAAAGTCACTTATTCAATGGCGTTAGCATAATAAATGCAAGGAATGCGGTTGCTTGCGCGGAATTACAAGCCTGTCGACCAGCAGATGTCCTTAAGCTCTTTCTGCAAATGCCGGCCTAAGGCGGTATAGGTCCGATGAAAGACGTGCCACGAGAGCCATGGCATTTCGAGGGTTCTTCCGATGGGCTTGAGCCGGCGTGCCGCGATGTTCTCTGGATAAATCAGAGTACCCCTTCTCGATACAAAAACAAAATCTTCTAGCCCCGTAAATTGCTTGCGAGCCCTGATTTTACTCAAGATGGAACAAAGCAATTCCGGAACGGCAACAAGTCTCTGCCTGGCGTCCGTCACAACGCCGTGGTGGCCTCGATAACTCTGGCGTCTTACCGCGATCGTCCTGCCTGGGATCCACTCTCCATCAACAAAATGACGGTCAGTTGTCAGGTTCACGTATTTCCACTGAAGGCCACATATCTCTGCCAGGTTCAGATCCGTCAATGTCGCAAAGAGGGCGATGTGCTTTTCCGGATAGCGCATAACTGGAATCAATTCCTTCAACTGGGCTACCGTGAGCGCGTGCGGCTCCTTTCGAGCCATACGAGGCAAGGTTATAACCGTTGCGGGATTCTCGCCCGAGTAATGATTCGTCGCGATCGCATGTGAGAATATTGCCCGGATGACACTGCGAATGTGAGTCGCTGTCTGGATTGAATATCCGAATTCTAAAGCTGCAGACGTAAGATGCTGAATCGCATCCGCATTGATTTCACGGAGAGGGAGGAAACCAAGGTATGGCCAACCTGGCATTTCCCTCAAGGTTGCCTTGGCTTTCTCGGACTTCGCCGCGGATTTGCCAGCGACCTGTTCAGGAGTCAATACGTATCTGAGGATTGCCTGGAGATGCGCGCGCCCTGCAGGTTTCCTGGTTGCAACATACTCTGGGATGAACCTAGTCAGGACAAACTCACCTAGGCTTATTGAATGGGAATCCGCACGAAATTCATGATCAGGCGGGGAAGCACGGTCGGTCTCACTTGTTCCCGGCGCTTCACCACTTCGCAGACCTGAATTCTTGTACCAGAAACGCCAAGAGACGTTCTGGTTTGTAGTGAACTCCGCCGGAACGGGAGCTTGGACTAAAGATTTGTCGTCGAGAAGCGGTTGCTCCTCAGGATTACTGCTTGTGGTGCTCTTCTCCCCGTCCATAGGCCTCCGTGCAGCCTTACGGCGCTAACTTGCAATAGGGATTCGGGCATGCCAAGGCTTAAGTGTTCCGTGCTACTCGGCTTATACAAATCAATTGTGCGCTTCGAATCGCTCCCGTTTCTTATCTTGTCGGCGATTCATGGCTGACGCTCATAAGCCAAGCGATCTGTGTCGTCGTATCTTTAACATGGGACCTCCATATTGTCCAGTTCACCCAGCCAAAAGCTCGATGGAGACGACTTCAACCGACAGCGTCAAAACCCATCAGGAGTCCTGCTCCCGATTTGCTTCGCGTTTGCGATTCCATCTGGATCAACGAGAATGTTCAATTCTCGAGTTTGGTCGTCTTTGATCAAGCGCAAAGACAACTGTATTCCTTTATGAAAGATAACCCCGCGTTCATATTGTGACTGTTAGCTATCCGGGGCGGGGATTCACCAGATTGTTCGTTGATTCGTACGAGGCATCTGCGTGAAGTCAGCGGTGGGTACACGCCATCACGGCATTTCGTTACGGTATTCGGCACCCAATCCAAAAAGGTAAAGGCACCTGTGCTCCTGTGTGCCACATCAGTTGCAGACAGTCAGTCCAGGAAGTCGAGTCGATCAATCAACCGCGCAGCATACAGTCAAATATTGAAAACTGAGGCGAATTTGATGACTTCGCGCGCGCCGTCTTTGCGCTAGAGCAAGGAGGGACTCCCTAAATAAATAGATCGTTTGCCAACTCGCGAAGCGATGCTGCGGCAGTCGGCTAATTGTGCCGAATGTCGCCGGACGAGGGAGGAACTCATGTCAAGCAGAAATGCGAACGCATGTTTGCTTTTGTTAGTGTTCATGCTTCTTGCAGCGGTACCCGCCCAATCGCAATCGTTCAGAGTCCAGTGTCCCAAGAGCACAATTACTCACCCGGCCGCGAGTAACAACTCCGAGCCCGCCTACATCGGTCCCACTACCTTAACGCTGGGATCCAAGGGGTATCTCGTACCAACCTTACCGACCGCCAATGCCAATGTAAACGGCGCGATCAAGTGCCAGCAGATCTCCGGTGGCGATGGTTACGCCACAATGGGGGACGGCACGCAAACATACATATTCTCCTTCGGTCCATTGTCGGGCTTGGCTAACATCGCAGCCGGGATGCCAGGCACGACGTTTCCAGCTGATTTCAATGTTCCGTATCCCGGGACGGGAAGCCACAACTATTTGCTGCCTGGTGATCCTGCCACGACGGATAACGCCTCTTCTGGTAGTTTCACTTGGAACGGCGCAGTGGGACTCATCGGGGATCCGGACTTAACCTTTCCGACACCGGGTGGGATACCGGCGACCGCAACTGCAACGGTTGCAGGCGGTATCATCAACGACGCGATAGTCACCAATCCGGGCAGCGGGTACTTCGGTCCGGCGACTGTAACCTTTGACCCACCTTCCCCGTGTATCGTTAACTGCCAAACTGCGCTGGGTAACGTCGTCATTAATTCAAGCGGCCAAGTCACCGACATCAAAATTGACGTCCCGGGCCAAGGGTATACGGCAGCACCGCACGTGACAATCAGTTTGCCTTTGACCGGGTGCACGGGTAACTCAACAGCTGCGGCATGTGTCACCGGTCATGTCGATCCCAGACCGATCATGGACGTCGGCGTAATGAACGGAAACATTCCCGCTCCTCTGATGGCCCTTGACGAAGATGACGAGTTTTTTCTCACGCTGACCAACGTGGGCATGATCATGCGGCCGGACCTGTTCGAGCAACACACGGTTCATTTCCACGGCTATCCAAATGCTTCTGCGTTCTACGATGGTGTGCCGGACGCGTCGGTCGCGATCAACATTGGCGGCAGCTTTACGTACTACTATCTGGCTCCGGATGCGGGAACTTATTTCTGGCATTGCCACATTACCCCTCCCGAGCACCTGCAGATGGGCATGGTTGGGCAAATCTACGTGCGCCCACGGCAGAATCGGGTGCCGGCGGGAAGCAGCCTCTACACCGCTCTCAACGCACAGCAGGGGGATCTTCGTACGGCGTGTAATTCCGTCGCAGATATCCTGTGCAGCAATCCTCTGCCACTGGTGAACACCGGGGCATCAGGCGGGAGCAAGTATGCCTATAACGACGGTGATGGGTCCACTGCATATGATGTTGAGTATCCCCTCCAGATCCATGGTTTTGATCCGAACTTTCATTTTGTCGGCATGACCTTCAACCCGGAAGGCTTCACGGATATGAAGGACAAGTACTTCCTGCTAAACGGGCGGAGCTACCCAGATACGGTGACACCGGGGCCGCTGCAGACGGAGTCGGCCGATGGAAAGAATCATTTCTCCCAGCCCTTGCCTTCGATCATCGACATCCCGGCTGGCAAGAAGGCACTCTTGCGGATCTCCGATCTCGACGTCACCGAGTATCAGACGCTGGTCTCTTTGGGGATTCGCATGCAGGTGGTTGGATACAACGCCAAGCTTTTGCGCGATCAGTCCGGAAACAACATGTACTACAAGACCAACTCCATTACCTTGGGTGGCGGCGAGTCACTTGACGTGATTCTCGATGCCAGTGACACCACGAAGTATCCCTCGGGCAGCGTGTTCTACCTCTACACCTCCAATCTGGACCATCTGTCTAATGACGCCGAGAACTTCGGCGGGCTGATGACCGAAGTGCACATCAATTAGGAGAGCAACGATGAGGCCGATGAATATGGCAAGTGCCTTCTTGACGACGGTACGGCTCCTGGCAGCGACGGTGGCAGTGGCACCACTCGCGGCGACAGCTCATGCTGCTGCTCCCGGCATTACTGGTGGCACCGGCGCCACGGCGACCTTCAATCTGACAGCGCAACCTGCATACATCAGCCAACCCGATGGGCAAGCGATCTACTCTTGGGGGTACGGATGTACTACCCAACCTCCTGCGGCCAACTTTGCGCCAGCGGCGATTGCGGCACCTTTTTGCAATACGATGCAGGTTCCGGGCCCCACGCTGATCGTGACCGAAGGGCAGACGGTCACCATAACGCTCACGAACGGCCTCCCAACTGCAGCAGGAAACACGTCGATTCTGTTTCCGGGCTTCACCGTTGCGACCTCACACGGGACCAGTTGTGTCACGTTGGGCACCTGCGATGTAGCTGGGCTGGTGACGGAGGAGGCGGTACCAGGCGGCTCGGTCACCTACACCTTCATGGCGTCCTCGCCCGGCACTCACTCCTACTACAGCGGAACGCAAAGCGACTTGCAGATCGAGATGGGCCTATACGGCGCTGTGATCGTGTTGCCCGCAAATGTGCCGTCCAACTGCAATTCGGGCTTGGCTGCTGCCAACGTTGCAGTCGAAACGCACTGGGGAGAACATGATTTTCGACTCGCCCACGCTGCCTATGATCATCAAAAGAGTTGCTATGATCGGGAGTACCTTTTCCAGTTTTCGGAGATCGACCCGAGAATTCATAGCGTGGCAGCCGCGCAGGTTTCGGCGAAGAAGGGCTGTTCAGTCGGCTCCGCGGGGTGCAGTCTCCAGGTTCCCACCGAGCCATACCATCCCGCGTACTTCATGATCAACGGTCGCTCGATGCCGGACGACATGGATCCCAATTACGCGTTTCAGTATCCGCACCAGCCTTTCAACGGCAATCCACACATGCATCCCGGTGAGCTGGTTTTGTTGCGGATCATCGGCCAGGGCCGCTGGCAACATCCCTTTCACGAGCATGGCAACCATGTGCGCATCCTGGCGCGGGACGGGAACTTGATCACAAGTAGTTCCAACCCGACTGGGGATCTTGCCGGACCTCTGCTCTTCACTACGACAACGACCCCAGGCCAAGCGATGGATGGGATTTTTTACTGGACAGGCAAGGGCCTCAACTGGGATGCATACGGTCATAATCCCACGTCTTCCGATCCCGACGCTAAGCTTGCGTGTACGGCGGACACCAACGGCTACAACACTGGCGTGGCCGCGCAGTCAGCGATCAACTATTACGAATGGTGTCAGGACCACAACAAGCCGCTCCAGGCCGCTCCGTTCGGCGATGTTGCAGGTGGAGGTCCGGCGACGCTGCCCGACCCGAACCTCTTCACCAATGGCGCCTGGTATGGGGGTAGCCCATATCTGGGGCCGAATGCCACTGTTCGCGCAACCGGGCCGACGGGTACAACTCCGCCGTCAGGAACGATCGCGAATCCGCCCAACAGCGAAGCAGGATTCGCGTTTATGTGGCACTCGCACAACGAGCGTGAAATCACCACCAACAACATTTTCCCCGGCGGGATGCTGATGATGATGCTGGTCGATTCCCGGGAATTCGTGATTGACGAATCCAACTAACGAGGAGATCAGAGATGCGAGTCAACAAACTCAACGCAGCTTTTAAGACGGCGATATTCGTATCATCTGCACTCTACCTCAGTAGTACGGGAACTTTGGTGGCTCAGCAGCAGGTGAACCTGACGGCGGGTCCGTCACCACTGATCATGCCTGACGGCGCGATGGTCCCCATGTGGGGTTACAGTTGCGGCACGGCGGTCGGTGGCTCCATGGCCACTTGCGCGGCGCTGAATCCCTGGGCGGGCGGCTGGTCTCCTGTCGTGATAACGGTTCCTACCGGACAGGGCCTCACGATCAACCTGACTAACAATCTATCGTTTGGCACGACTCCGAATAACATTCCCACGTCGTTGGTGATCGTAGGCCAGTTGGGCGGTGGCCTTGGTGACTTAACCCAGAGAACTACAACGACGCCCCCGGACCACTCCAATGCTCAGTCGAGCGTCACCTGGCCGATCGCCGGCACTGGCGATGGTACGCCGCCTATGCAGGGCCCTCGCGTACGGTCGTTCTCCACTGAGGTGGCGGCGGGCACAACGACGCCGCTAACCTGGACAGTGGCAAACCTGCAGCCGGGCACCTACCTTATCGAGTCCGGCACACATCCATCGATTCAAGGTCCGATGGGGCTATACGGAATCCTAGTGGTGACGATGGCCCCCACGGGGGCGGTCGCGGGCACGGCCTATCCCGGTGTGAGTTATAACGCGGACGTCTCGTTGCTTTTCAGCGAAGTTGATCCTGTCCAGAACAACGCTGTCGCTGCCGCAGTCAATAATCCGTCATTCAGCGAAACGACGGTATGGTCCGGCCAGCCTGGCGGCTGCGGTAATCCCGGCTCAACGGGCGGCCCAACTCCGTTCGGCTCTTGCTATCCGCCGGCAGTGAACTATACGCCACTCTATTACCTCATTAACGGTGTCGCGTTCAACAGAACCAACGTGGCGGCGTCGGTGTTTCCGGCAACAGCTGGAGTCGATTCGACCAAGACGCCTCCGGTCCCATTTACCGCGGGTATCACCGGCACGGTATTGGTTCGCATGGTGAACGCCGGCTTGCGCATGCACGTTCCAACCATCGTGGGATCACAGACCGGAGTCGTGGTGGCTCCTGCTACTGTTGCGCCAACCGGCTTCTCCCTGGTGGCCGAAGACGGCAACCCACTGCCGGGTACCCCTCGAGTGCAGAGCGAAGTGTTCATGGCCGCGGGCAAAACTTATGACGTGATGATTAACGTACCCGCGTCAGGCGGCACGGCCTTGCCGATATTCGACCGCGAGTTGAGCCTGTCAGGCAACGCGATCGAGCACGATGCCGGCATGCTGGCCTACATCGGTGTCAATGGCGCCCTGCCCCCGGCCGCCCCGGTCATTACGGCTGCAGTGGCCAATCCGGACACCTACAACTCGGTGATTGCAGGTCAGACGCTGGCTGTCCCGGATCCAGCGAACGGCGTAATCGCCAACGATGTAAATGTCTATGGAGTCGCAGTATCGACGGCGCCAACCAAGGGTACGCTCACCCTCAATTCAAATGGCACATTCACATATGTTCCGAACGCCGGTTGGACTGGCCCCGACACGTTTGTCTACCAGGCAAATGGCACTGGCCCTACCGCCACGGTTACATTGAATTCTGCGCCGATCGAAACGGGCGGCATTACTGTCAACAACATTACTTACACTTCGAATCTGTCCACATCCATCAAGGTGGCTCCCTCCGGCGTCCTGTCGGTTGACAAGGACGCGGCAGGTTACCCTCTTTCGGTCGCTATTTCGAGCGTCACGCCATCAAGCGGCTTAACCCTAATGATGGATAAGAACGCAGCCGGAACACTTGGAGATGGTGGATTTACGGCCACTGTTGCCTCACCGGGCACTTACACCTTCACCTACAAGGCACAGAACTCGCAGGGTACGCTCAGCACATCAGTTGCGACCGTGACGTTGATCTTCCCAACGGCGAGCGGCCTTTCCGTGAAGGTCTATGACGGGAGAGACAAATCGACTCAGATCACCGACTATCGATGGATCATTGAAGAGGACCGCACCTTCTATATCGACCCCACCAAGACAACAAATGCTGGCGGGACCACAATCGTTCCAACCTTCGGGACAAATTTCCATACCAGCTATATGCCGGTCGTAGCCGCAGGTTGTGTCGGAACTTTGGCCTGCGAGTCGGGCCAAAGTGTTCAGAGTGTAGCGTCGGTGTGCGATGTTGGCAATGGCGTTTGCAGGCCTGGCGCGCAGGAGATTGCCGTAGATCCAAGCCTGGTCCATCTCGATCCGACGAAACGCTATTACATCTCGGTCTTGCCGGGCGACGCGGCCAATTCGTTCGAAAACCTTGGTAATTGTCTATCCAACCCAACTCCAAGTTGCGGCCATGGGATGGGCGGCGTTCCCGTCTCCTTCGGGCAGACGGCCGTCACGATTTACACGCAGCCCAATCCATTCCCGCCATCGAAACTGTCGGTGTTTGTGTTCGAGGACGACTTTCCACTCAACGGCGAGCAGGACGCGGGCGGCGGCATCGATGTATTGGCAACCAACGAGCCGGGACTAGGGGGCTTTAACATTACCCTGTTTGACGATGCCGGCGGCACCGGCGACGCAACCGGCCAGATGACATACGACATGTTTAACCAGCCGTTGTCGAACAGCCTGGCGGGAACTATCGATCCAGCCACAGGCCAGGATGCGTGCCCGATTTCAGTGAATTCGCGGGTCGGTACAAATCCGGACGGTTCTTATGACGTGACCCAAACCGGGATCACCGGCACGATTGTTACCTGCCCGAAGTTCGAATCTGACCGGGTGACTTTGTCTCCGCTGGCCGGTCAAGCAGTGGTGGCCAACCTGATGCCTGGAAGGTACGGCGTAGTTGCCACCCCGGGGGCCGACCGGATTGGGAGGGGCGAGGAGTGGCTCCAGACCAATACTCTCGACGGCCAGAAAGCCCACGATTCATTCCTCCGTATCGGTGAGCCGAGCTTCTTCCAGGAGTTCGGTCCGGCCGGGTACCACGTCACCATCGGCTTTGCCAATCCCAAGATCATCAATGGGCGCAAAGCGGGCATCTGCAACGGCACCGACCCTAATGTCTCGGGCGCCAACTGCACCAATTCCGTGACGGGCGTGGTCACCACCGAGCGCATGAGCCGTACACCCGATGAAAGGCTCTATAGCAGCGGGGACAACAGCAGTTTCGCATTCACTCAATGCTACGTGAGCCTCGGAGATACCGACGGCGAAGACTTCGCATTCGCCAAGTGCAACGAAAATGGCGCGTTCACCCTGACCGGAATCCCCGACGGTAGTTGGAGACTCACGGTCTTCGACCAGTGGAACGACATGCTGGTGGACGGCCTATCGACGCCGGTTCTTGTGGGCGGAGGAAAGAAAACGGACCTCGGACAGATTGCCATGAACCAGTGGCAATCCAACATCTACACCAAAACCTTCTTTGATCAAAATGGTAATGGAATCCAGGACTCTGGTGAGCCCGGGCTCACGCTTGTAGCGACGAACATCCGTTTCCGCGACGGCAGCTACTCCAACTTCAACAACACCGATCTGAGCGGCAACGCCGGCTTTAATGAGGTCTTCCCGCTGTTCAGCTGGTATGTGATTGAAACCGATTCGACCCGTTACAAGAACACCGGAATTCATGTGGTCTACGACGCCGGCGGGCCCGCCGACGGCACTCCTGGAGGCGGCAGTTCCGCGATCGCCGCAAACTTGGCAAATACGGTCGAACCTGCTGCCGTCGCGCTACCTGCCAACCTCCATGTACCGGGCGCATTCTATTGCGCCAACGCGGACTGCACCGACGCGACAGCGCCCTTCGCACCGGGCGGCACGGGAGGCTCAACGGGCCGCATCGATCCCCCATGGGTTACTTCCGAAGGCTGGCAAGGATTCTCCGGACAGAATTCGTTCCTCGAATTTGGCAAAAAGCCCTACGCCTCGGGGGAAACGGGCGGGATCCACGGCGAAGTGATCTACGCTTCAACGCGGCCATTCGACGATCCGGAGTTACTCATTCACACCAGCTGGACTCCGGACGTACCGGGTGTCACCATCAATCTGTACCAGGAGCGGATAGCGCCGGATGGCGTTACGCAGACCCTCACGTTGGTCGACACTACCAAGACCAGTAGTTGGGACGATTGGGCCCAGGGCTTCCACCCCGATCCCACCAACTTAGCGAATATGGTTCCCAACATGAACTGCCCAGGCCAGACCATCGCCGACCAGTTCTATTTCACGCTCCTCAACCAGCCCATGTATCTCGACGCGTACAACAACCAGGGCACGCCATCCCACACCATTCCCAATGGTTCCCAGTTCAAGTGCTTCGACGGCATGCACAATTGGAATCAACTGCAGCCGGCGCCCTACGACGGCATGTATCAGTTTCCCAGCGTTCTCGGCATGGACCCAGTGACGGGAAAGCCAGCTGGAACCAACTGCACCGTCTGCACGCCGAATCCCGACGCGACCGACACATTCAGATCGGGCACTCCCATGCTGCCCCCCGGAAAGTACGTAGTGGAAATGATTGTGCCGCCGGGCTATGAACTGGTGAAGGAAGAGGACAAGAACATCCTGATCGGCGATAACTATATTGCGCCGGTGACGCAGGAATTCGGCGGACTCGGCAATATCTTCATTCTGCCCGATCAGGCACAAATCGGGGCCGCATACAATGCCAACAATCCGCAAGACCCAACCCAGAACCTGGGCCGTGAGAACCTGCCCCAAGGCGAGGGTGACACTGGAAGCGTCGAGCAGTTCTGGCCGTGCGTCGGGGCCTCGCGAGTTGTTCCAGACTATATCAGCCTCTTTCCGGGTTCCAAGGAAGTGGCGCCGTTTGCCGGCGCAACAAAAAATCTCTGCGACCGCAAGGAAGTTACGCTTCAGGAACAGGAGTCGGCGCTGGCGAAGTTCTGGATCTTTACCTCAACTCACGTAGCGGCGCATTTCACCGGCGTGATTACCGATGACTTCACCTCGGAGTTTGATCCGTTCTCGCCGCAATACGGCGAGAAATTCTCGCCGCCCAACCTGCCTATCTCCATCAAGGACTGGACAGGCACCGAGATTTCCCGCGTATATACCGATCAGTGGGGCACCTACAATGGTCTGACTTACTCCACCTGGGAAGTAAATCCGCCCAACCCGACCGGGTATGCACCGACCATGATGGTCACATGCATGAACGACCCCGGCACCGGAACGACTCCGGATGCTTTGTTCAACCCGCAGTACAGTCAGTTCTGCTACGAAATCCCGTTCATGCCAGGACAAACCCAGTACATGGATACCCCGGTAGTGCCGACGTCGGCTTTCGCGGGCGCGGGCTACAACAATCCCGACTGCGCCTATCCTGATACCACCCCCGCGATCAGCGAAGTGGACGGCGATGGAATCGGGCCGTGGGTGCAGGGTGATACCGCCACTCACACTACACTCACCATCCATGCGCTAGGCACCCAGAATGTGCCCAACAATGCTTACTCGGGACCCTCCGCGACATCGGCTCCCTTCAATGCAAAGACAGTCGGGCGCAACTACGGCTTTGGCACTACGAAAGGAACTGTGGCGATCGGCACGTACACAGTGCCCGCGGCCAGCATTACAACCTGGACCGATTCAACCATCGTTCTCACGGTGCCTCTGCTCACAGCCACTGGCAGCAACGTGCCCTTGTGCAGTCTTCAACAACAGGCGCAGTATGGAGGATCGAATGCACGCTGCGGCGAGCTAGTCGTTACCAGAGGCGACAACGGCAAACAGTCGATCGACACCGTGACCGTCACCATCGGCGGCAAAGCTCCGATTCACGTGGTGGCCGGCGGGAGCATCCAAAGCGCGATTGACGCCGCCGCGCCGGGTGATCTGATCATCGTGAACCCCGCCACCTACAATGAACTCCTGCTGATGTGGAAGCCGGTCCGGCTGCAAGGTGTCGGGGCTGCTTCCAGCATTGTCAATGCGAACACCCATCCCGCCGGCAAACTGGACGCTTGGCGCGCCAAGGTCAATTGCTTGTTTGGCTTGTCGCTGAACGGTCAACCCATAAGCAATGGAGGCGACGTTCCTCTCCCCACGGGTGGTGGAAGCTTTGAGCCCCCGAATTCTTATGATCCGACCGGCGTCTCCGCTTGCCCTGCGACTGGCTGGCAATTCTTCGGAGGCGGCGACAATAATCCGCAGGTCGATCGGTTGCCGCTGGAAGCGGTGGTCGGCTGGGACACCTCACTCAATGGCAATCTCGCGCAGCTATTGCAGGAGCCATCGCTGATGGGAGCGTACGAAGGAGCTGGAATTACGGTCCTGGCAAAGGGCGTCCGCTATCCTACCGGAGTGATGGTCTTCGGAGTCGGGCCCGATACCACCGCAGGGGGGAATATCGCCCACGAAGGACAGATGCCCCTGGGGACTGTTGAACTCACAAGCAGCGACGCGGATTGTCGTACGGTTGGAAGCGGCGCAACAGGCTATTCGAGTAACTTCCAGTGCAACCCATCGCGTATCGATGGCTTGTCCATCACCGACAGTTCCCAGGGAGGCGGTGGCATCTTCGCACACGCCTGGGCGCACAATCTGGAAATCTCCAACAACCGGATCTACAACAATACCGGAACGCTGACTGGCGGCATCAGCATTGGCCAGGGGGAATCTCCCGACGCCCTTCTCGCAGGCAATGGTGGAGACCCGCTTGCCCCCTTGGGCGGCTTTGACCAGCAACCGTGGACATGCGTCCCGGGTGCGGTCACCGGCACCGTCGGAAACTTCACACAGGTCGCAGTTCCTCCTGGCTTCGTCGCGAACGACCAGTTGCCCTATTGCTATAACGTGTTCGTCAACATACACCACAATTCCGTGACGCAGAATTCGTCCATCGGCGATGAGGTGTTCTCGGGCACGCCGGCCGGGGCGGGCGGTGTCAGCATGTGCATCGGCGCAGATTACTACAAGTTCAACTACAATTGGGTCTGCGGCAATCTGAGCACCGGTGATGGCGGCGGCTTTGCCCACATCGGATTTAACTATAAGGGTGACATCGAGCACAACACGATCCTGTTCAACCAGAGCACCAATCCGACCATTCCAACCAACGGCGGCGGCATCATCATTATGGGTGCGGCGCCCGATGGTGTCCCGCCGAACACTGCGGTGGGCACGGAATGCGGCAGCGTCACTGACGTGGATTGCGCGCCTGGTCTGAGCGATGGCACCGGCCCCGGCCTGGTAATCAACGCCAACCTGATTATGGGCAACGCCGCGGAAAGCGGAAGCGGCGGCGGCATCCGCTTCCAGGACGTCGACGGTGCGGAATTGGCCTTCTTCCCCAACGGCAATCAGTCCATAACCAGGCCCGATGTCGCCCCAGGGTTTGTAGGAACCAATGGCTCTACGACCTACCCGACGCCGTGGTATTCAATTATTGCGACCAACAACATCATCGACAACAACGTGGCGGGCTGGGACGGCGCTGGAGTTTCGCTACAGGATGCATTGGCAGTGAACTTCATCAACAACACCGTGGCTTCCAACGACAGTACAGCGTCGGCGGGAGTGCTCTTCGATACTCTTGGCGCGCCCGTAGCCAGTTCTCCTGGGTCCAACTGCATACAAACTGGCTCGACAACCACGTCGTGCCCCCAACCCGCCGGCTTGGTGACCACCAAGAATACCGCGGCGCTGACCGCGTCCCTGCCGGCTTTGATTATGTGCCCTGCGGGACATGGGACGGGAGGCCTGCTTGGCTTCAATGGGAACTGCCGAACATATTCGTATCCACTTCTCGATAACAATGTGTTCTGGCAGAATCGCTCGTTCTACATCGGTGTGGGCTCGCTTGGCACGGGAAGCCTCAACCAGCAGAACGTCGTGGCGCTGTATAACGCGTTCACGACCACGCAGGCGGCGAGCCAACCGAGCGCCGGCGGCTCAACAGCAAATGGGACCGGAGTAATCGTTACAGGAGGCACAGGCGCCTGCGTTGCCGCCAGCTATTGGGAGATCGGGGTGCGCGGGGATTCGGGACCGACGAACCATGCCTCCGGTCTTACCCTGGCCCCAACCTACTCAGTGATCAGCGACGCGGCGGACTACGCTGGGTTAAACAACACCAACGGCAACCCTACTGTTCTCAGCCAGTACTGCAATGGAGCACGAAACCCACCGGAATTCAAGTCGTTGGGTTACCAGGTGCCTCCGGGCATAGCCGATGCCACTGTACCTAACCCCATCTTCAACCTGACCCCGAGTGCGACCGTGGATGAGGGCAACAATTGGATCAACATCAGCTGGGGCCCGCTGGCGATGACCAACGCAGTTACCGGCACTACCCTTGGCAACTACGGACCGGCATCGTCGTCGTCGGTCATCAATCTCATCCCGTCCACTGCGAGCGGAGCCACGGGAGCCTACACGCTGGCACCGTCGATCGATTTCTATGGCAACGCGCGCAAGACCAATAGCGCAGTTGATGCAGGTGCAGTCGAGTTCCTGGCGCCACCCAACACAGCCATCGCTACCGTTACCGGCGGACCGCTGGCATTTGGAAATGTAGTCGTCGGCACCACCAGCCCTTCGCAAACCCTCACCTTGCATAGCAACGGAACCGTGAGCGTCACCGGTATTACTCTGGCCTTCTCGTCACCGCTCTTTTCGCGGCCGGCGGGAGCAGCAGGGGGCACGTGCACCGTTGCGAACTTGGCGTCCTTGGCGCCGGGCGCTACCTGCACAATCAATGTCGTGTTCTCGCCGCCGGCAACCCCCCCGGGGCCGGCGAGCGCAACGCTGACGATCACTTCTACCAATGCTGCGGTGAGCGGATCGCCTGTCAGCCTGAACGGTACTGGCGTGCCCAGGACATTCTCTGCGACGGTAAGCCCGAGCCCGCTCAATTTCGGGGTCTGGCCAACCGGTGTCAATAGCGCAGTGAAACTGCTGACGGTGACCAATACCGGGAATCAAGGCCTGACAGTTGGCACCTTCACCTTCGGCGGCGGAACTCCTCAGCCATTCACTCGAGTAACGACCGGGACATTCCCGACCGGCGCTCCGAACTGTGGTGCAACCTTGGCAGTGGGCGCTTCATGTACTGTCAAGGTTCAATTCAATCCACCCAGTGCAATCGCGTTTAGCAGAACTCTCACCGTTGCCTACGCGGACACGGGCGGCACCACGGTTGCCACGGTTACGGGCTCACCGGTGACCCTTACTGGCACCGGCACGTCGACGCGAGCAACAGTCTCCATCACACCCAACCCACTCATCATCACCTTGCCCACCGGTGCAGCGACAGGAGTTGGTACGGTGACCTTAACCAACACCGCGCCCCTTGGCGGTTCCCAGCTCACGGTAACTAACGTTGCGGCTGGACCCATCAACCTGAACTTCGCTTTCACCAACGGAGCGTTCGCTGGGCCCGACACCTGCACGGGAGCAGCAATAGCGCCAGGCGGATCTTGTATCGTGTCGGTGAGGTTCACAAATCTACTAGGGGCAAGAGGGGTGAATCGCGCCGGTACCATCACCTTTACGGATACCGCAACCGGAAGTCCGCAAACGGGTGTGCTGACAGGCCACGCCAACCCGTAGCGGTTGGCAATGGAATGGCGCAAACCAAAATGTCCTGGCAAACGATCACCCAAGCGTTTGCCAGGGCCCTCTCAAGTTTGTGGTGAACAAGCGATGATGGAAATCCAATTGCGAATGATGAAGAGGCTGCTTATTCTGGGGCTTTTTATCGGTCTTCTGCATATGCCTGTAGCGCATGCCCAATCCGCACCTGCGAATCCTTTATCGACGGTTCCAGCGTCGGCCGCGCCGGGCCAAACCCACATCGCGGGGTCGGCCCGCTTTCAGCCAGATCGATTTGCGGGAAGAGCTGGCAAATATTACGCGCTGGTCTGGGGCGTTGATTCTCTCAGCGTGAAGGCGGTGGAATCGGGTGAACTTATCCGCTTCTCTTATGAAGTATTGAATGCCGCCAAAGCCGGACCGCTCAGTGACAAAAAGCTTGAACCGAAATTGATTGCTCCGAATTCCCATGCAATCTTGGTAATCCCCTCGCTTGAAAAGGTCGGACAACTGCGTCAGAGCAACACACCCGAAGCGGGCAAATCCTACTGGATGGCGTTCTCAAATCCGCGCAGGACTGTGAAACGCGGTGATCGCGTCAACATCGTGATTGGTCAATTTCACGCTGACGGACTTGTCATCGAATAGTCAGGTCTGCATGGAAGTAGTTCAGCCTAGGTTGCGGATGGGGTAGACAGTTAGGGCAAGCTGATTCAAAACCTCTCCGATTTACGTAGATCTCCACTCCCGGAAAAGCGGAACCGCTTACGCGGCGATGATCCCAGCAGGAAAATCTGTACCTTCCAAATAAAATCTCGGTCGAACGACGGCAATGCGCCCTCCCTCTCGCACCAGGTATCCAGTGGTCATCAGTACGCGTTCGAGGAAACCCATGGTTGACGGGTCTGGTCAGACTGGTTAGTCTACTTTGCCAGACTTGCGGCGTAGGCTGGAGGGGTGAGGCCGGCCAGCGCCTGGATGGAGCGATCGGCCAAACCGGGTAGCACGTCGGCCAGGTACTGGCGAATGGGGACGCCCAGCTTGCGGCAGCTCTCGACGATCGAGAAGAGAGCGGCAATCTTCGGCCCGGCCTCTTTGCTTCCCACATGCAGCCAGTTACGCCTTCCGATAGCGATGAAGCGTTCATTGTGCCCCTCCTTCTGAAATGCTGATAAACATGGCATTCCGGGAGCAACGGAACAGAAAACTCGCTTAAGCACAGGGCCTCAGTTCAATTAATACAAGGAATCGTCCATCCCCTGACGTCAATTTTGTTGCGTTTTTATTATTTCTTCTCTATTGTTGAAGTAATGACGGACCGACGCTATCTCGGAGAGTTTGAGCTCATGCTCCTCCTCACTGTGCTTCATCTTGGCGATGAAGCCTACGGTGTGCCCATTTCGCGTGAACTCGAAGCGCACCGCGGCCGGGATGTGTCTGTGGGCAGCGTCTACGCGGCACTCGAACGCCTGGAGACCAAAGGATTGGTCGTCTCCAGCCTCGGCGATCCAACCCCTGAACGCGGTGGCAAAGCTAAGCGCTACTTCCGAATTACCAAGGAAGGGCTACGACAGGTGCACGAGACGCGCCGTGTGCTAATTCGGCTTTGGCGGACGATCCCGGATCTCAAACTGGAACTGCAACGGGAGCGCATATGAACCGGACGGAGCCTCCACGTCTTGCCACATGGATGTTCGAGCATTGCACTACTGCCGATCGCAACGAAGCTCTAGCCGGCGATCTCCTCGAAGGCTTTCGTTCTGGCCGATCCGACGGCTGGTACTGGCGCCAAGCGCTTGCCGCATGTTCGATCACCTGGCTCAGTTATCTTCGCACTCGCGCGTCGTTGCTGGTTTTTGCTTTTCTGTGGTCGGTGCTTGCCCCAGCATGGACTGCCATCCTCTACCGAGTAGAGAATGGCTCGGGCAACTCGGGGGCGATGTGGCGCATGGATTTGCCCTTCCCGGAGTTTTCGTCATTAGCGGTTTGGTTAGTTTCGAACGTAACCTTCGTCTGGGCGGGGATGCTTCTTTACCTGACCTCACATGCACGCTTTTCGCGGACCTTCCGCGTGAGGAGAATCGCCGGGGCATTCGCGCTCGTGTTGCCGCTATTCCTTGCCATCTACTTCATCACTTTCGTTCTGATGAACCTCTTCGCATTTCCTGGCCCTGTAGTCGATATGCGCTCCATCGCACCCCTTGGCGCAGTCGCCGACTTGAGGACCTGGGCAATTGTGATACGTATTCCCTACCTGCTCACCACTTTGTGCGCACTATGGAAAGTCGCGCCGCAATTGAGGAGCGCGCCGTGGGAGCCAGTCCCGTTCGAGCCCATCGGTTCTACGGCGCTGCCCAGCGCCTCCCAATTGGTTGCCGATTTGGATCCGTACACCGTCAAGCGGTTCTTCGGTCTCATGGTGGGTGCCGGCCTGATCAATGCAATGATTGCAGCCTTCATGCTTTGCCGCCTGCCTGAGTCGCACTCGCCCACATTCGGTTCTCTCGTCATTCGGGCCATCACCTATGTTATCGTAGGCGCGCTTACTGGCGTGCTGGGCGCCTGGGTTTACTGGAAAAGCCCTTCGAGTCCTTTCCGCGAGCACTCTCCCATTCCATTCCCGCTCTTTGCCCTCGTTTGTGCCGCAGGGTGGGTTTGGGTGCCCTCTATGATGATTTTCTCGGAACAGATCTCGCCCGCCACCGCCTTGGTTGCCGTTATTGGCGCAATTTTGCTCGCCGTCGGCCTGCGCAATGCAGCTATCTTTGTCTTTGCTCCGGCTCAGCAGCGTTCCGTAAGCCCTGAGCCAGAGGAGACTGATCTCTTCGCGGAGTCGCTCTATCGCGCTCCTCGGGAGGCGCAAGGCTATGTCATCGCGATCTGCTTGTACGCGGGGGCCTGCGCGCTGTTGGCTCGCTCGAATCTCACCGCCGCTGCGCTATTAGCACTTTGCGCGTTTATCTTCTCTTGGAAACGGACATTCGCACGAAGTCATGACCTCGACGGGAATCACGAATACAAGCGAGCGGCGGTGCGACTTGCGTGCGTCGCCATTCCGGCAGTACTGGTGACCGCCTGGGCATTGCTCGACGGGGTGGCTCATCGGAATCACATTGCCCAAATGAACGCAGCGTTCGCTGCGGGCAATGGAACCTCAGGCAATGCAGGTGCCCATCAGAAGACCGAATCCCAATCTTCTGCATTCGGCATCGGTGGTTATGAGAGCGTGATCCTCTGGCCGTTCCCTGAGAAGAAGCAAATCACCCCGCCCCTCCCATCTCATGACTCATTCCTTGCTCCAGGAACAACGCACCCCCTCATCATTCCTTTTGACGGAACCTATTGGTACGTCCAGCCGCCCGACAAACGTCCAGGGCCGACAGCTCACCAGGCGCATGGCACACCACTCGGCGTGGATATCGAATCGAACAATTCCGTTCCACTCTTCATGGACGCCCATCAGGTTCTCGGCGCGGCAATCCCCATTGCGCGCTGCCGGGAGATTCAGGTTGAAATCGAAAACCGTGACAACAGGACAGGCGTCATTGCGATGGCGGTCTTATTAACTGATGCAGCGTCACCGGAAAGGCCAGCGCTCTATATTGGCCAGCAGTCGATTGTGTCGACTGAGCCGGGGAACTTCTCTTTCAAGTCTGTGCCCGTGTTCGAGACGCTTCGTTTCTCCATCCCGGCGGGCGCAAAGATGCGGAGGTTCAACGAGATTACCGTGATGCTGCTTCCAGACATCGAGCACGCGCTCATAGGTCCGAAGATCGCAATTCAGCGGTTTCAATTATTCCCACGGTGACTACTCGAGTTCCCCATTCCCTTTTACCGAGAACCACTCTGTCACATGTCTTTGAACATCCCGTAGCACCTGTCAAGATCCGTTTGTCGGCCTCGATTAGGAAGCGGGGACGAAGATTCGATATAGGGTAGCTGGATGAACGCTAAAGGTGCGAGCGACCTCAGCGACCGATTTTCCTTCCTTCAGGAGTCGCTTCGCAAGCGCCTGTTGCTCAGCATTCATCTTCTTGGGACGACCGAAACGAACACCACGTTTCTGAGCGTCAGCCCGACCGATGCCCGTCCGCTCGCGAATTAGATCTCGTTCGAACTCCGCGATGCCTGCAAAAATGGTCATGATCATCTTGCCTGCGTGGCTGGTGGTATCGGCCCAGGGCTCGGAGATGGATTGGAATCGGGCACCGGAGTTGCCGATCATTTCCACGATCTCCAACAGATTGCGGGTCGAGCGCGCCAACCGGTCAAGCTTCCAAACGGTGACGACGTCGCCCTCGCGCAACTGGTCAAGCATCCGATTCAGTTCCGGTCGGTCACGGTATGCTCCGGAGACTTTCTCGCGGAAGATCCGTGTACAGCCGGCCTTCTTGAGCGCTTCAAGCTGAAGAGTCAGCCGTTGATCCTCGGTCGAAACGCGGGCATAACCTATCTTCATTTACGGGCCACCAATTCCTTCGCAAAATATATAGCAATGGAAACACGTTATGCGAGATACTTTCGCGAAGCAGATTTGGCTGATTTTGAGCAGGTCTGTGCTTTTCGCGAAACTTACAAGTTTTGCGACTCCCCTGAGCACGTGGGAGGACACCTGTGCCTGTCGGATTTCTCACTGATGAACAGCGGCAGCGATATGGGCGGTTTCACGGCGAGGTAAATTCAGAGGACATCTCTCGCTATTTCCACCTGGATGACAGCGATCGCAGTCTTATTGCCCTTAATCGCGGCAATCACAATCGACTCGGCTTCGCAGTGCAGCTCTGTACGGTGCGATACCTCGGAGCATTTCCAGAAGACCTGACAGAGACTCCGGCGACCGTACTGTCGGTCCTTGGAAGACAGCTGGGCATCGAGGATACGACATGTTTCGGCGAATACTGCTCGAGTCGGCAGCGATGGGATCATACGGTAAGAATCCGCGAGGGCAGCGGATATTCGGATTTTTCGAGCGGCTCGATCCAGTTCCGACTCAATCGATGGCTTTACGCTCTGTGCTGGACGGGCACCGATCAGCCCGGCATGTTGTTCGATCGCGCCACAGCTTGGCTCATTGCACATAAGGTTTTGTTGCCAGGAGCCACTGTCCTGGAGCGCCATATTTCGCGGATTCGGGTGCGAGTGCAGGAACGATTGTGGTCCTCTTTGGTCCAAGGTGTTTCACCGGGGGCGAAACAGAAGCTGGGTGCGCTTTTGGAAGTTCCGAACGGTGGTCATCAATCGCTGCTTGATCGTTTGCGCAAGGGCCCATTCCGGAGAAGCGCGCCCGAACTGATCCGAGCGCTCCAACGGCTCGAAGAAGTACGCAGCCTGGGAATAGATGTTGCGGTCTCCCATCGTGTTCCGCCGAGCCGTGTTCAGACACTCGCGCGGTTCGCCACGACGGCGAAGTCGAGCGCAATTCAGCGCCTGCCGGATGATCGCCGCCTGGCAACTCTCGTGGCGTTCGCTGTCACACTTGAAGCAACGGCTGCGGATGATGTACTCGACCTGCTCGACATCTTGATCACCGAGATATTCTCCGATGCCACGAAGGCCGGCGAGAAGGCCCGATTGCGCACCATCAAAGATCTGGATCTCGCCGCCGGTCAGTTGGGACTTGTCTGCCATCTCGTCCTTGATCCCGATATCCCCGATGCCGAGTTGCGGGCAGCAATATTTAAGACCTTGCAGAGGGAGGAACTCGAATCAGCCCTCGGCCAGGTTGATACGCTCGTTCGTCCGCCTGATGACATGTACTATCAAGAGCTGCAGAAAAGCTGGGGACGGATACGGCGCATTCTCCCGCCTTTTCTGAAGACTGTTCATTTCGGATCCACACCGGCGGGCCAAGCGGTTGCCGCCGCTCTGGAACCTCTCGCCGGCCAAGGCAGGCTTTCGGAATTGGAGGCAGTCCATCCGGAGATCGTCACCCGAGGATGGCGCGGGTATGTATTCGATAAGGATGGGGTGGTCGATAAGAAAGCGTACGTGTTCTGCTGCCTGGATCGCCTTCGTTCTGCCTTGCGGCGCCGCGATCTGTTCGTGGCAACGAGCATCCGCTATACGGATGCTCGTATAGGATTGCTCAGCGGCGCTGCTTGGGAGAACTCGCGGTCAACCATCTGCCGTTCCCTCGGGCATTCGCTTTCGGCTGATGAGACCATCGCCAAACTGAGTCGCCATCTCGATCAGACCTATCGTGCGGTAGCGGCCAAACTGCCGGCGAATCCATCGGCCCGGGTTGAAATGTCAGACGGCAAGGAAGAACTGGTCTTGACCGGCCTCGACAAACTGGACGATCCTCCGAGCCTGATTCGCCTGCGTGAGGCAGTGAACTCCAGACTGCCGCGGGTGGACCTGCCGGAGATTTTGCTTGAGATTGCCGCCCGAACCGGATTCACTTCGAAGTTCACCCATGTCACCGAGCGCGATTCGCGAGCCGACGACCTCGGAACCAGCCTATGTGCCGTGCTGATAGCCGAAGCGTGCAACATTGGCATGGAGCCCTTGATACGCAATGATGTTCCAGCATTGCGGCGCTCACGGTTGTCGTGGAGCAATCAGAATTTCATCCGGAACGAAACTCTGACTGAGGCGAACGCCTGCCTGGTCGCTGCGCAGAACAGTATTCCTCTCGTGCAGGCATGGGGCGGCGGAGAGGTGGCTTCGGCGGATGGCCTGCGGTTCGTCGTTCCCGTGCGCACATTGCATGCCGGGCCCAACCCCAAGTACTTTGGCTATGAACACGGCGTCACCTACTACAACCTCATTTCCGATCAGTTCACCGGCCTCAATGCCATCGTGGTCCCCGGCACCCTACGAGACAGTCTGTTCCTGCTTGCAGTGGTTCTCGAACAGCAGACGGAACTCACTCCCACCGAGATCATGACCGATACCGGTGCTTATACCGATGTCGTGTTCGGCCTGTTCTGGCTATTGGGCTATCGGTTCAGTCCACGGATTGCCGATATTGGCGGCGCCCGGTACTGGCGAATCGATCAGGCGGCTGACTACAGCCTCTTGAATGGCATCGGCCGGCATCGCATCAACACGAATCTCATCAGGGAGAACTGGGACGACATCCTGCGTCTGGCCGGATCTCTGAAGCTGGGTGTGGTGCAGGCAACGTCGATCATGAGAACCCTTCGGATTGATGACCGCCCAACAAAGCTCGCTCAGGCTGTCGCCGAACTCGGGCGCATCGACAAAACCATCCACAGCCTTACTTATATTGACGACGAGTCGAAACGCCGACGAACGCTCGCTCAATTGAATCGTGGCGAGGACCGCCACAAGCTGGCAAGGGCTGTTTTTCATGGCAAGCGCGGCGAATTGCGCCAGCGCTATCGGGAAGGACAGGAAGACCAGCTTGGAGCCCTCGGACTCGTAGTCAATATCATCGTTCTCTGGAACACGCTTTATATCGATGCGGCACTTCAGCAACTCCGGGCCGAGGGCTTTCCAGTGCTCCCGGAAGACGTGGCCCGCTTGTCTCCCCTGGTTTACGAGCACATCAATCTGCTAGGCCGTTATGCCTTTTTGGTACCGGAAGCGGTCCAGCGTGGGCAACTACGTCCCCTCCGCAGCTCGAATGAAGCGATCGAGGAGCTTTCCTGATTCCTTAAGCGAGTTTTCTGTTCCATTGCTCCCGGAATGCCGAGTTCATCTTTAGCCGTTGTCCTTTGCTTTCGGAGTTACCAACAATCAAACCGGCGCGACTAGAATTGCTTATCCCACCAGACACCCTGCCATACATTAACGGCAGTCTCGCTCCCCGGAAGGTCAAATGAACCGCGATTGCGAAGAGGGCCTTCGACTTCGTCTGGACTTTGAACACACCTTAAAGGAATGGGGCTGGTTCGACGCATACGAACGGGCTCTCGAGCTCATGCCGGTCGGACCTCCACAAGTCCACGAGTTCCAAAAGGAAGCACACCACGCTCTCTCGGAGCTGACTAAGGCTCGTCATCCCTATGTCAAGCACATGGCACAATGTCTCGTCTGCAGCAAACGGCTCATCACCTCTGACGCCGTGGTCGTGATCCGTGAGAAACTGAAGACGTCCCGACTCCAATGACCGGACCCGACGAACGCCGATCGCCACGCCGACGAAGCCGCCGCATAACTCGCCATCCCGACGCCGCCAGCAAGCCCAAGCGCTACACCCCCGCCCAACTCCTCGCCCATCGAACTCGGTCTTAACCCCGAAACCATGGAGCCCTACGACCAGCCGGGAAAACCGTTCGTGTATGGACCGCCGCTTGTTACTGGCTGTCGTCCCTAGCGCGCAGAGCGGACCCGGACTGCGGCCGCTAGATCGCGGGAAAGGTGCAAATTTTTCGAAGCCACGCCGGTGCGCAGAACAAAATCGTCGGCGGAGCAGTTTGTGACCTGCAGCCGAGCGCCTGGAGTGATCCCGTGAGTCCTGAGCCGCTTCAACAGTGGCGCATCCTGATCCGAGATGCTGTCCACAACGAAAGTTCCTTGCTCATGAAGATCTGTCAAGGGAATGGAAGTCTGCCTCGGCATCTTCCCGTCCATCGCTGGAATGCAATGCCCGTGCGGATCGAACTTTGGGTTACCGAGCTTTGCGGCGATGCGCTCCTCGAACCGCTCCGAAATGAAATGTTCGAGGCGCTCTGCTTCTTCGTGAACCTCTTCGAGGGGGTAGTCCAGCACTTCATAGAGGAATGTCTCGATCAAGCGATGATGGCGCAGCACCTCGAGCGCCCGCCGTTTGCCTGCGGTCGACAGGAGAACTCCGCGGTGTCTTTCGTATTCCACGAAAGGCGAGGGAGACGATGCCAGCTTCTGCAGCATGTTGGTGACTGAAGCAGGTGCAACTCCTAAACGGTCGGCCAGAGACGAACTCGATACGCGCCGCTCCTCAGGTCCACTGAGAGCTAGGATCGCCTTCAGATAATTGTCCACCGATTCAGTGTTGGCGGGCCCCTGGCGTTTCGGCAGCATGAGCTGGCATCTCCTCAATGGGTTGACACTTCTGCTATTTTAGGTCAACCTAATAATTAGGCAAGCCTAACTATTGGCGGCCGAGCAATTCTCTTCACCGTTCCCATCGCGCGGTCCTACAGGCTAGCGCACTCATAAGGGAATTCGTTCCCGATCTCAGGAGTTCATTGTTGATGCGAATCCGAACTACAGTGCTCCTCGCGATTCTCCTGATGTTAATCGCGGTTAACGCAAAGACTTTACCGGCGCAAAGTGGCACGAGCAGCGCCCTCACGGGAAGCATCAACGATGCGACAGGTGCTGTTGTTCCCAATGCCACGGTGAAAGCTTCGGAGGTAAGCACAGGAGCGGCACGAACTGCGCGAAGCAACGCCGAAGGGCGCTTTCTCTTCGCTCAGGTCAATCCGGGTACCTACCGGATTTCCGTGGCGGCCGAAGGTTTTGGACCGGCTGAGTCGCAACCTTCGACAGTTGCCGTAGGTCAGACCATCGCGGTGAATTTCACTTTGAAGCCGGCGAGCGCATCGCAAACCGTCGAAGTAACAGCGCAGACCGGACTCCTGAGCTTGGAGAACCCAAATACCTCAACGACACTCGAAGCGAAGGCCATCGAGAGACTGCCGAACCCAGGGCAGGACCTCACCTACCTAACGCAGTTCGCGCAGGGAGCGTTGATGAACACCGCGGGTTCTTCAAACGACGCCAAGGCGCCAGGCGGCTACGGCAACGTGGAATTCAACGGACTGCCTGCCACCTCGAATGGCTATATCCTCGATGGTTACGATACGAACGATCCCTGGCTTGGACTGAACATCGGTCTTTCTACAAATCTCGTCATCGGACTCGATGCAGTACAGGAAGCGACAGTCAATACCAACTCTTTCTCCGTCGATCAGGGAAGGTACGCCGTAGCCCAAGTGAACTACTTCACCAAGTCGGGCACCAACGCGTTTCACGGCGACGCCTACGAAATCTGGAATGGTTCGCTGTTCAACGCGGAGGACTACTTTCTGCACGCGAACGACATGGCGGACAGCAGTGCGAAGAAACCCCGTTCTACAGTCAACGAATTTGGCGTCAGTATCGGCGGTCCCATTCGGAGAAACAGGCTGTTCTTCTTCGGGCACTACGAGGGGATTCGCATGGCTCTGCCGCTTGTGTCGCAAATTACTCTGCCGACGCCGGCTTACCAGCAATATGTCTTAGGCCAGCTCGCCACCGGCGGAACGGACCCAGTCACGGGCGCGACTCTTCCGGCTCAGCCCGCAGAGGTCCCCTTTTACCAGAAGATGTTCTCTTTGCTACCCGCATCGGGCGGCTCCCCGGTGCCGATTGTCGGGTGCCCGCTTCGTACAAACGGCGATGGCTGCGCCAGCCAGCGCCAGGCTTCATTGAACAATAGCGACAGCGAGAACCTAATTGTGGTGAAGATCGATCACACCATCAACGTCAATAACAGCGTCTGGTATCGCTTCCAGCAGGACACTGGACTTCAGGCAGCGTACACCGATCCGATCAATCCTGTTTTCAACTCCTATTCACCACAGCCGCAGCGAACTCTCGTTGCGGGCTATACACATTTGTTCAGTTCGAACGTGGTGAACCAGTTCAATCCAGGCGCAAGTTGGTACTCCAGCATCTTTGAACCGAACCACTATCCGCAGGTGCTGGGGACCTTTCCCATTGTGCTGGCGTCGGGCAGCGATTCAGTTCCGTTTACGACGATCGGCGGCAATAACAATACCTATCCGCAAGGCCGTAAGGTCACGCAGTGGCAAATCAATAACAACCTGACATGGACGCATGAGAAGCATACGTGGAAGTTCGGAATCAACACACGGCGTCTCGATGTGAGCAACTACGACCTCGGCGAAGGCACCGTGCCAACGGTGACCTTCAATGACCTGGCGGAGTTCACCTACGGAGCTGCCTACACGGCCAGTCAAAGCTTTCCAGTTTCGCTGAAAGAGCGGGTTTCGGCAGGCAATCTGGAATATTACGCGATGGACACATATAAACCTGTCGCCAAGGCCACCATTACTTACGGCATGCGTGTCACCTGGAACACCAACGTCACGAGCGAAAAGGATCTTTTCGCCCGCATTGGCGGCTCGTTCCTTGACGCCTCCCATGACATCGATGAGCCACTGAAACAGGTGGTATTGGGAAATGTTCACGGGCTGTTTCCTGCCATGCCGTCGTTTGTCTATCAACCGCGCGTTTCCTTTGCCTATCAACTCCGCCCGCGGCTGGCAGTTCACAGCGGATTCGGAGTTTTTAGCGATATCATTCCCCTGCAAATTGCTGATCTTGCGGCGATGAACGCGCCCAACGATCCGACGTTCGTTGGTGGAATCGGTGGCCAGGTCGGCGGCATCGGCATCGCTCCCGGCGTCGCGGGAAGTGCAGTCGATGCGGCGGCGAACGCGAACCTTTCGTTCAAGACGATCTTTCGTTCAGGCGGCGCTCCCTGCGCGGGAATGCAGCCCGGCGCGCCCACATGTCCGCTGGCAGTCAGCCTGAATACCTTCCCCAGTGGAACACTCAAGACACCGTACTACTACCAATACACCTTGAAGAAAGGTCCCTTACCCTTCACCGGGATTCTGGGCGACGAGCCGTCTCAAGCCTGGAAGAATGACTCGGCCAACTCGGCTTTAAAGGCAACCCGCTCATCGAAGAAGTTCTCTTTTTTCATAAACCATCGCGCACGGTCATCCTGGATGATTTAATCCAAATCCATCCAAACCGGCTCCGCTCCTTTTACCGTCAGCGCAACGGTTGTGGCTACCTGCCTTGTCTCCGCCACTCCCATGGCCTTCGGAATTTAAAATGGCGCGGTAGCGACCTCCACGTCTACCCTC
>Ga0207109_1023_pt1 | contig 37526 bp, 30 predicted proteins | sample Alteio_BWMinHeat_73_FD_153584 | JGI IMG/M metagenome (GOLD analysis project Ga0207109, IMG submission 153584) | Enriched cells from forest soil in Barre Woods Harvard Forest LTER site, Petersham, Massachusetts, United States -... | ecosystem: Environmental > Terrestrial > Soil > Temperate forest >... | reverse complement strand
GCCGATCACGTCGCGGTAGCGGTCCGTATCGTGCGTCTTCAGGTAATCCAGAAGGCGGCGGCGCTTGCTCACCAGCATCAGAAGACCACGGCGCGAAGCATGGTCCTTCGCATGGGTCTTGAAATGCTCGGTCAATTCGCCAATCCGCTCACTCAGAATCGCGATCTGGACTTCCGGCGAACCGGTGTCCGTGTCATGCGTCCGGAAGCGTTGAATTAGGTCAGTCTTTTTTGCAGTCGCCAGCACGGCGTGGGTTACTCCTCTTTCGTCTCAGTCCACTCTCAAGTGTCTATGGTGAGATTACCATGAACGGCCCCTAGGGGGAACCCGTCGACCGCGCCGAACCACCATAGAAACCTTTCCCGCTCAACGGCCTCCGTTCCCTGCGTGCCCCAGGCCCTTCAGGCATCGGATGTTTCTCTCAGCCCTTTCAATCAATGGCTCTCTTCACCAGCGGATAAACTGACCCCGCCGCCATTTCCACGCTTCCGCAGCTCTCCACCAGCGCTTCAAAAAAGTCAAAACCGGTCAACGCGGACAAAATCGCAACCTTCCGCGCTCGCTCTTCCTCACCGATCGGCGGCCCGTTAGCATACAGCAGTTCGATCACGCGCGTCGCGATCCCGTAACGGCGCCGGTTGCGAGCTTCTACCGCTCGCCCGAATTCGGGATCAATGGCGGCAATCCCGTGCACCCTTTTCAGCAGCAGCCGGTCCTTCGCCCAGAATCCTGTAAACACTTCCACCATGGCCGCCAGCATCGAATCCCCATCGGGGCTGGTCATTACCTCCCGCATCCGCATCATCCCCGCATCCGCGGCAATCCGGTCAAACAAGGCTTCCAGCACCCTGGTCTTGGTCCCGAACAGGTTGTGAATCGTCTGCCGCGTCACTCCGCTGGCCCGCGCCAGCGACACCATGGTCAGGTCGCGGACACCACCCGTCTCCAACTGCGCTCGCGCCGCGACCAGTACTGCCTCCCGCGTTCGGTCGGAAGCCTCCTGCCGCTTGCCAAGGTCGTACGGCCGGTTGCATGGCCCGTCTTCTTTCTCGTCCATGTTTCGAGTCTCATTTTACTTTGACACGGTGTCAACCTAAATATACGATCATCTTCAAGGTCGTCTTGGAGGACCCGAAATTGACCACCATTCCCCGGCCCACGCCGTCAACCCTCCCAAGATCACCCTTGTGGCTTCGCATCGGTTTCTGGATCTGCGTGATCATCGCCGTCGCTGTGGTCCTCCGCCGCCTATTGGCGCTCGCATCCCCTTCCCATAGCGGCCCGCCGCAAATGGCCGGCCTCGACGACGCTTTCGCTTCGCATGCCGCCCTCACTCTGGCCCATATCATCCCCGCCTTGCTCTTCGTTCTCCTCGCCCCATTTGCCGCTTTCACGCGTTTCTCTCATCTGAAGTGGCCGGAGCGCATCCTCTTTCCACTCGGGGCCGTGGTCGGTGCCACGGCCTATGCGATGAGCGCCTACTCCATCGGCGGCTGGACCGAGCGTTCCGCTGTCTTCTTCTTTGACTCGCTGTTCCTCTACTCCCTGGCGCGCTCCTTCCGGCATCGCCAGCGCGGCGAATCGGCACCACAACGCCGCTGGCTGTTGCGAGCCATTGCCATCCTCCTGGGCATCGCGACCACGCGCCCGGTCATGGGAGTGTTTTTTGCAACCAGTGCGGCCACCCACCTCGTCCCCAGCCAGTTCTTCGGAATCGCCTTCTGGATTGGCTTTTCCGTCAACGTCCTTGCTTTCGAGCTATGGCTCCGCTCGGTCGAGCGTCGCTCTCAACACCAAAACACCGATACAGTCCCGGCGAGTTGTGCGCTTCCCTGACGCAGAGCCATCACGTCAGCAATTTGCCGTTCAGAACGTTAGTTGTGGTCACTTTTCAGCTGGATTCTTGAGCGGAATCATTTTGGCTCACGGGGCGACGGATGTTGTAAATGGTGTTTGGTGTGACGGATTTCCATCGGCAGTGGGCGCGTTCTTGGCTATGGTATTCTGGCGATTCTTCGGCGATACACATTGACCCAGGAGTTGCTATGGCTTTCCGAAATGTTCGGCGCATCCTAAAAGGTGGAGTTTCTCTGAGCGCCTTCAAGATGCTTGCGATGCAGGCGTCGTTCAGCCGGCCACGACTCAAGAAGGTTTGTGCCAGGATCCTGAGTCCCTTTGTGCACAACGGTGAAATCTCGGTCCACTATCGGTGTTACGGCCATCGTCTCACAGCATTGATTCGAGTTTCGGATTTGCAAAGCGATCTATTTACAGTCACAGAAACGGCCTGTGACAATTGCTATAAGCTCGACAATGCGTTCGCGCCGGATTTGATTGTGGATGCCGGCGCAAATATCGGGATGTTTACGTTAGTTGCGTCTGCCACTTATCCCGTGGCCAAAAAAATTATCGCATGCGAGCCGGTGCCGCGCTGCATCGCGCAGATCGAAAAGCATCTCCGCATTAATCAGGTGAACGCGGAGATTTTGCCGGTGTGTATCGGAGGCCGCCGCGGCACCATACCTTTCTACATCCGCGAGGCCATTGCCAGCAGCTTCTCCAGCGACAAGCCCTACATCGACCGCATGGATGTCGAGGTGATGACCCTTAACGATGTACTTCAAGGTCGCGACGCCCAGAGGATTCTCATCAAACTCGACATCGAAGGCATGGAACTAGAAGTGCTCGAAAGCTATGTTCCCTCTGAAACACGCCCCGTCTCGGTCGTAGGAGAGTTGCACGGTCGAAAGGTGAACGGAGAGCGCTTGGAAGAAATCTTCGTTACCAACGGATGGACTCTCACTTACCTTGATTTCAACGAAACAGATTCAATCTTTCAAGCCTGGTCTCCCGCAGCATTGCAGTTGGCGGGCGATCCGCATGGCGTGGCTTCCACTTCTCAGACTTTAAAACTGGAAGAGTGAGCAAGAGCACTCTGGCCTTTGACGATGCCGACCAACCACGACCTTGGGTGCCACTGTTTCGATAATTGCGTGTGCATTGTTGGCCGTACCAAGCCACGCCAGACGGCGTTGAGAGTCCGGGCGGCCATGAGTAGGCAATTCTTTCCGATTGCGCTGAACAACTCTCAACTTCTGAAAACAAGCTCAAGGCGCGTTTCCAGTTTCGATTCGGCCCGTTTTAGGGTTCCGGTAGGATTGTCGCCGATGCGGAAGTTACCCCTGTACTTCACAGCGATAGACGTATCTTAGAGTATCGCTGGCTACGGCTCTTCCTCCACCCAGTAATTCGCCCGCGCCACGATGTGCGCTCCATAATCCTGCGCCAGCCGAACTTTCAATGTATGCAGCCCCGGCGCGGGATTCGAAGGCCGGAACGTCAGCAGGTACCGGTTCCGCGCATGCCTGGCCTCTTCGACCACACGCGCCTCGAACTTCTTGTCGTTGGTGAACGTGGTGTACTCGCCGCCGCTCATCTGCGCGATTTCCTTGGTCACGTTCTTGCGGAACGCCTGCACCAGCGCGACCAGGGCGGAGACCATGTTCATGGTCCGGTTCTCGCCTGAGTCCTTGATGTCGTGCGCGAACTCAGCCTGGATGGGCGAAAACGAGACCGTCAGCACCAGCACATCCGATTCGCCGATCTTTTTGATCACCTGCTCGGGCTTGGCGTGCTTGCTGCTGTGATCGCGCTCCTCGCTGATCAGCAGCAGCACGCGGCGAAACTCCTTGGGCTGCGTCTGCAGCAGGTCGACCGCGTAGCTGATGGTGTCCAGGATCGCGTCGCCCCCGTCGCCTGGCTGCATGGTCTTGAGCGCCTGGTTCAGGTCTTCCGAGGAATGCGCGAAATCGCGCATCAGGTGCGGCTCGGAATCGAATCCCACCAGCGCCGCCTCACTGCGCGGATCGGACAGAAACAGGTCGAGCAGCGGCCCCAGTTTAGCCACCTTGTCGAATTCCAGAACGCTCACCCCGCCCTGTTCGACCGCCACCACCAGTGACACCGGCGCCGTGTCCATCTCCTCCTGCACGTGCACCTTCTGCGCCACTCCATTGTCCTCTACCAGAAAGTCGTCGCCCTTCAGGCCGTAGACGATGCCGCCGCCGTGCTTCTCCACCAGCGTCGGCACCAGCACTTCCTCCGTCGTGATCCTGAGGGTAGGCGTATCGCCGCGCGGCAAGGGCTGCGGGGGCTCCGCTGGCGGCATCTGCTGTGCACTTGCGGAGAGCACCAAACCGGCGGCAATCGCCAGAACTCCGCCCTGCCCTTGACGAAAAAGCGACCTCATTCCTGAGAACTCCCAATTCGATCTTAGACCGGATGCGGTTCCCATCATGATTCTGGTCGCCCGATTGATAGGGTTGAACGCCGGTTCGCGGTGGGATGCCAAAATGGAAGCTGGGAAAGATCGACAAACGACTAAAATTATCGAAACAGAGTTCTGAACCAGCAAGATGACGACGGAGAGACCGTTTTAGTGTCAAAACGAGCAGAATCTACCCGACATTATGTCGCCTTGGATGGGTTGCGCGGGCTGGCCATTCTCATGGTTTTCTTCTTCCACTATGGGGACTTGTCCAACTCTCCTTCGCAGGTGCTGCGTCTGATTGCCCTGGTGAAAGGGGCCGGGTGGGTAGGTGTGGATCTGTTCTTTGTGCTCTCGGGATTTTTGATTACCGGTATCCTGCTCGACACGCGGCGGGATTCACACTACTTTAGAAATTTCTATATGCGCCGCATGCTGCGGCTGTTTCCGGTCTTCTACGGGACTGCGGCCGTGTTGCTGCTGGTGACTCCGCTGTTTCACATCCACTGGCGGCCGGCACAAGCCTGGTACCTTTTTTACGGTGCGAATTTCCTTCAACTCTACGATTTCAGCTTATCCTTCGCCCGGCCTTTCACCTTGATGCATATCTGGTCGCTGGCCCTGGAAGAGCAGTTCTATTTTGTGTGGCCGCTGCTGATCTACTTTGTCGCGAACCGTCCGAAACTGCTGAAGATCACCCTGGGAATCCTGGTCGCCGCTCCCTTGCTGCGCATTCTGCTGGTGCAGATGTCCGTGCCGCCGCTGGCCATCTACTGTCTGCTTCCCACCCGGATGGACGGGTTCGCCGTGGGGGGCGGGTTAGCGGTGCTAATGCGCGACACCGACATGGCCGCGCTGGCCAGGCGATGCCGCATTCTATTCCCGGTGTGCCTGGCGATCATCGCAGGGCTGGTGGTGGCGCGCGGCACCTCAAAATTCACCGACAGCTGGATGATCCAGATCGGCTACTCAACGCTGGCTTTCCTGTTCGCGTCCCTGGTAACTCTCTCGCTGCAACCGGCGGGAATGGTCCATCGCATCTTCAGTTGGAGCGTGCTGCGCTTTTACGGGCGGATCAGCTACGGGTTCTATGTCTATCATGAGCTGATCCACGATCTCACCAAGCCCATCTACTACACGTATATACGGCACCTGCGTAACAACACCGTCGCCGGTGCCCTCTACACCTTCAGCGTGCTTGTTCTGATCACGATCCTGTCGGTGTTGAGTTATCAGTTCTTCGAACTGCCTTTCCTTCGCCTGAAGTCGAAGTTTCAGTCGAGCAGGACGAAGACTCAGCTTGCCAACGTGGCTGTGTCAGCTACGGAGACGGCTTAACCAACTTCGGGAATTCTCTTGCCCTGACCACGACGGGACGGAACTTAGAGGGCGTTTTTTGCCCTGTTTTTGGGGCAAAACAGGCTTAAAAGGTCAAATTTGCACAATGAATGGTGCAGTTTTGCAAGACAATAAATTATGTAAATATATGAAATTACATATGTTAAGTAGTAGTTTGTTGTTTCAGGAGGGAAGTTTTTTTTTGTGGGGGCGACGGACCGGGCAGATCCCTGACACTTTGACCCAATTCTTGAGTCAAGCCAGGAATTTCCCTCCGATTTCCATTGTGCACCAGGTGGCGCAATTATCTGCAACATCAGCAGGCGAAACCCCTGGGATGCGATCGGATGAGAACAGGGGTCAGGCGCCTGAGGAGACTGGATTCGAGATCAGGCTCTGGCTGACGTAGCTGACCATCTTGAGAATCGCGACCGTAACGAAAAAGTTCGCCAGGAACATGAAGAACGCGAAAAAGATGGTCGCGGGTGAACTTGCGCCGGCGATGTGAGCTTCGGCGCCGATGGGCACGAGCGCCCAAACGCCCGCATCGGTTGTCCCGATGATGCGGCGCGTCATGTAAAAGAAAATCGAAAAGGAGAAAATCGAATAAACGGCCAGGGCAAGCCAGCCCCCGAGGTCAAAGAACAACGCGGGACTGCCGATCGCAATGCCGGTCGACGTGTCGTTTTCGTTCATCCTGAATCCGGCCTTGTGCCCTAATTCATTGCTGGTGATGGGCGCGGGTCGATTGGGCCAGAGCACGTGAGGTACCACGGCGAGGAATACCGGCGCATACCGCGCGAAAGACGTGTAACCCACCTTTTGATCGGCGTCGATCAACATGTCGATGGGTTTGAGGAGGGAGAAGCGTTCGACGACGTTGACTTTCGCGGTGCCGAACTGGCCAGATTCTCCCGAGTTTTCATTCGTATTGGGAAACTGCGACGGATCGCGCACGTAGTCGACAAATATAGTCACCTTCTCCGAGATGGTTGCTGCCTCCCTGATCGGGGAACGAGCATCGTGGGAAAAGGGATACGCGAAATTCCAAACGAAAAGCATGCACCCGAACACGACCAGGGTTCCCAGCCGAGAGAACCGGTGCCGGGACGCTGCCACCACCACCAGCCAACTAACTATAGGGCTGAGTATCCCCTCCGTTGAAGCACCGAGGATCCCCGGCACGAGCGCGAGGCCGAGGAGGAACGCGATATACCAGCTCATGGCCGACCTGCCATTGGTGACCTTCAGCCGCACATAGGTCGCAAGCATAATGGAACTGACCAGCAAAAAGACGTAAAAATGGATCAGGACAGCCAGGAACGAACCGTCTTCCACCCGCTCGGGCGTGTTAACCAAGGCAAAAACGATCCCCGCGGAGACGACGCAGGCGATAGCGCTGGCGATCCGCAGTTCGAGAATCGAAAAATGAATGCGATCGATGTAGGGCTGTGCCGGCCTGGTCAGGGAGGCGAGCAGGGCCGCGCTCAACATACCCAGGAAGAAGACGGCGCATGCGCCAGCGGTGGCGAGAGGGTGCTCGAGGCTGTAGTCGCCAGGCTGTCCCAGCACCAGATGGGCGAGTTCAGGAACCGTCACATTGGGAAGGACCGCGAACAGGCAAAACGCCCCCGCCATATGCGTCATTCCGCCCAGGCGATTGAACGCCGCCACGGCCGCCAGCTGTGCGGCCAGCATCAATACCGCAAAGACCGGATCCGTCCCTTGGACAAGCTGAATCAAAAGTGTGACGGTGAGAACGCCGAACAGCGGGCGGAAGGGAATCGACTTGGGAAAGGGTATGCGCATGCTTCACATTCGAACCTTGTTACCGACAGTCTGGTCTTGCATACAATTCATCTCCGAACAGACAGCGCAACGTACTCGCGTCGCGGCTCGATGGAAAGAAGTCAATCAACTGAAAACCTCAGGAATGCAAAAGCAGATGAAGGTCATTGAATGACGGCTGGCCCTTATACAAGGCCGCAACAGCTCGGGTATGAAGGAGCTGACGCCCCAACAAAGCTTCTCAACGGGTCGGGTTCCTTTCTGGTCTTGTGAAGTTATTCGCCAAGTATGCACCAAAAAATGGATCGGAGCGGGTCGCTTAATTATATCGAATCGGATCGCGCCTCTGTGAGTGGTCTCTGCGTGCATTTCAGCGGTTTCCGCAGGTTTTGATGGTAGGCTTGAATCATCGAAGCAAGCAATCCATCACTACCAGCTACAGGAGCCCCTTGCCTCACACAACCCAATCTACCGCATTGCGGAGTGCCACAATCAGGACTGCCACGCCTCAGAGGGTGAATTCGAAAGTTACCTATCCTGCGCTCGACGGGTTGCGTGCGCTTGCCGTCACTCTGGTCTTCATAGAGCACTATGGCGGCGGTTCGCATGGGGGGACATTTCTGAACTGGTTCAACCGGGTGCGCGTGGTCGGCTCCGCGGGCGTGAGCCTTTTTTTTGTTCTTTCAGGATTTCTGATTACCGGGATCCTATACGACACGCTGCAAGGGAACCACTATTTCAGGAACTTCTACGCGCGGAGAAGTCTGCGGATCTTTCCTATCTTCTACCTAGTGCTGGTCCTCTGCCTGGTTCTGACCCCGATCCTGCACTTTCGCCTTCAGTGGGGGCATCTCTCTTTCCCCTTCTATCTAGGGAACCTATTTGCGAATTGGAATTGGAGTCTGTACGAGCTGATATCGCCGACCCATCCGGCCCTGTCGATCAACCTGGGGCATTTCTGGTCCCTGTTCGTCGAAGAGCAGTTCTACCTCATTTGGCCGGTCGTGATCTTCCTAGTTAGAGACCGGGTAAAACTCATACGGCTTTCGCTCGTTGTCATCCTGGCGGTGTTGCTGCTCAGGATCGGACTCGTCTGCTTTTTTCCCATCGGCACGGCGGAGCAATTTGCATTCCGGATGCTGGCCACCCGGGCTGACGATCTGCTGGTGGGAGGCGCAATGGCGCTGCTGCTGCGCGGCCCCGCAGCCGACACATGACTCAGGAGAGCTCGCCTCTTCTTCCTTTCGGGAACTGCCGGGTTCTTGATGCTGGTTCTCTGGCGAGGCAATTTCGGTTTCCAGGATCCTTACAACCTGACCATCGGCTTGACTTTTATCAGCATGGCATCTGCTGGCCTTATTGCTCTTGCCATTAAGGAGCAAACACCGACGTTCCGGTTGCTTTCCCTTCACCCCCTCCGCATGATCGGGAAATACAGCTACGGCTTTTACATCTACCACGATCTGTTTCTCCGAGCACGCATTGCCTATCTTCTATGCTGCATCGGGTTCTTTCATTCCATGGTGGCCGCTGGCCTGGTCTATGCCATAACCTGCTATCTGGCGATTCTGCTTGTATCCGGGCTGAGTTACGAGTTATACGAGAAGCGATTTCTGGCGATGAAATCGCGTTTTCAATCACTCCGATCGTGAGGTCCGTCCTCGCATATTGCTCTCAGCTTAGCGAGATGACCTAGACCACAAACAAAGCTTTAACTTGATAGCGTTTCCAGAGAGTTCCGGAGCCGCTGCGGACGGGCCCAACTCGGAAAATAGAGCGCGGTCGGCGCAGTTTCTCTCTAACTATCTTAACGACCACCGGCGGTTTCATTGATCAGATCTTCCGCACGAGCACGAGGAGGGCTGAGCTCGGTTATCGAGACCCGCACTCGCGTCAAGGTTTTTGTGCGACAAACAGAACCTCTTCGCTGAATTCATTCATCACATGAAGGGTGCCAAGGAACAGCCGCCGTTCCGCTGCCAATACGTATCGAGCGGCTTTCTCGGACAAGAGCTTCGGCAACAGCATTGCCAATGCTTCTACGGGGCCCCAGAAAAGCCTGTTCGATAAGACCATCCTTTCGCGCTTTGCGTGAAATTTTTTTGCGCTCGTTTGCACGGACCGGGCCAAATGCTCCTCGCGCTGGTATAGCCTCGCGCTCCCCAATCCGGCGCGTTCGAGTGTCGCTGCAAGGTCATCCGGGTTGGTTTTCCAAGGATGGCCGAAATCGAAAAACACCGCCTCCATCGGATGGATCTCAGCGCTTTCCTTCCTATCGCGTTTTGACAGAAACTCTCGTAGTTTCTCAAGAAACGGCGCCCCTTTACGGCCCACCATCGGCAGCACCGAAACCATTCGTCCTTGTGGGACAATCAAGTTTGCAATCACCTTGAGCGTCTCGTCCGGTGAGTATAAGTGTTCCAAGGTGTGGTTCGAGTACACTAGGTCGTACTCCGATTTAAATGTAGGCAGCAACTTGTTCATGTCGCCTGCAACAAAACTAATCCCTGTCTTTTCTTGCACTCCGGGCAGCAAAGACTGGTGATAATTCAGGGCCGTGATCCGCGCCCCCGGCAGGGCCGCACGCAAAAACAGCAGCTCGATTCCGTCCCCGCAACCGATCACGAGCACGTTCTTCGCATCCCGCGGTAACATGTTGGCCTCCCACGCGAAGTCGTTAAGGTGGGTTCTCTTTTGTTCTTCATTCAAGCCGATGCTGCCAAGCAATGCCACAACCCGGTTTTCTTCTTCGAAAGCAAGCCGAGTCTGTGCCGGCTTTAGTAGCACAATTTCCACCGCGCGTGCTTCAGGTCGCAGATACATTCTGGCGGCGACCTCTCGGCGTGCCAACGCGTTTAGGTCCAAGTTTGGGCCTCCAAATGGATACTTCTGCAAATATGCTTGCAATGCAGGGTCGTCGATGGGAATCTGAATGGCACGGTTGGCGACGTTCTTATTTTTGGTATTGTCGACCGGATGGGACAGTTCAAGTGTTTCTAACGTATTGTTTTGCCTCGTCATAACCAGCTTCCCTCAACGAAGGATTTTGCGTACTTTCAATGGGCATTTAGGCCTTGGAAAACGTGAAAATGAACGTCAACAGTGGTCCTGAATCAAATCATTGCGACGGCGCACCCACAGCCTCCAGCCGCTTGGGCTCAAAGTAACGCTTAAGGTTGAGAAATCTCTTCTCATAAAGATGATAACTCGCGTAGGCAACCAGGATCGAGCTCACGATTTCCGGAATGGATGCAAGAAGGACGGCGGCCGGCTTGGAATGAAACGCAATGAGGAGCCATCGGCGCAGGGGCGCCGTGAGGGCCGCATCCACCGAGTAATGGAACACGTAAATACCGTACGAATACTTTCCGAGAAAGCGAATCGCGCGATTCTCGAAACCAAGCCGCGCCAACCTATTGCCGGAGAGGCAGCTTGCGATCAGCGCACAACCGGCGAGAGCAGTCAGCGTGTATCCAAACGTCTCGATAAATGGGACGTCGGAAGATAGATGGTGATAATGATAGCCTACCCCAACCAACATACAGACCACTACAACCAACGCTGGGGTAGACCACCGCAGCACGACACTCCGCCACTGGCTGCGGACCAGGAGAGCCAGGCTGCCTCCCAGAAGAAGTGCGTCCATCCTGCACGGTGTAAAGACCTTTACGGTTAGTGGTGATGCTCCATGCGAAGCCATCACCAGGCGCAACACGAGGGCAGCTGCCGAAAGGGAAAGAGCGACCCACAGTAACTTGCGCAGGTCGCGTACAAGAAACACAATGACGGGCCAGAAGAAATAGAACTGTTCCTCTACGGCCAGAGACCAGAAGTGATTCAGATTGATGAATGAAGCGGGCCTGAACCCCGCGAAGTCGTGGGTGAAGATACCGAGATTCTGTGTGTAGGTCAGCAGCAGGTACTGCTTACCCTGCCACTCAAGATGCAGCGGATAGGTGAGACAGATAAGCACCAGGAGAAACCCGTAGTAAAGAGGAAATATCCGAAGCGCCCGGCGAGCGTAGAAGTTACGAAAATATCCGTTTTTGTGCAGCGAATCGAAGAGAATGCCGGTGATGAGAAAACCCGAAAGCGCGAAGAAAAGGTCGACGCCTATCCAGAGAGAGGTAGTAATCGCGGAAATGAAATCGAAGAACGGTCTGCCGGTTTGGTTATTCGCACTCAAGAAGTGCAATGCCAAGACCATCGCAATGGCAAGTCCGCGAACCCCATCAAGGGCAGGCACGTGCGCGGCGTCATTGGCACGGGTGACTCTCTTTTGTGAAGCAGACAGTACCTCAACGGGCATGGATGACCTCTACCTGAAAGATTTAGTCTATCTTCGCCGGATTTCTTCTCGTTCAGACGAGCCTTGCAAGGCCGCCACTGAACAGGCTAGTCACAAGGGAAAAAAGCATTGCTCTGTGCCTGCGCGATCCCGCGTGTGGGTTCGATGAACGAATAGACGAAGCCATGTAGAGATGCACGTTCATCGCAGGATTCGCTGCGGGTTTCTCTTGAGTAATGACGTTCGCGACGAGCCTCAGCGCCCGGTTTTATAGATGGTCACCTGTGTCCCTACGCCGATCATGGCTTCGAGGGCGCGCAGGCCGTACACCTTCTTGTTGCTGATGGGGACATAGAGAATATCTCCGTCAGCCATGAGCAGATCGGAGCCCTCTCCTTTGAGGATCTTCTTAAGATCGAGGTCGATTTCGAGGCGCCCCTCGTCGGTCTTGCGCATTAACCGGGTGGAGCCCAGCGAAGCGGTCTGATTGGTGCCCTGGGCCAGGGCCAGGGCCTCGAGAACGCTCAGGCGGTCATTGTGCTCGACCAGGAACCCACCCGGACGGCCTACGTCGCCCAGGATGTAAACGACCCCGGAACGGGAGACGGAGATGGTGTCGCCGGGAAGCACTTCAACACTGCTCTCAGTAGCGGAGCCGGACGTCTGTACGGATACGTTCAGTCGCACCTGGCGAACATCGCCCGGACTATCACGATGGAACACAGTGGCTACTTTTCCCGCATTTTCGTTCAAACCGCCGGCGATCGCGATCATGTCGAGCACGGTGCGATTGGCCAACAGCGGATACACTCCCGGGGCGCGCACTTCGCCGGTTACCGTGACCCCCTGAGTCTGGTACTCCAGGATGAGCACGGTGACGTGCGGTTCGAGGAGAATACCGGATTCCTTCAACTTTGCGGCGATGGCGGCCCCTGCATCGGCGGCAGTAAGCCCCTTCACCTTGACCGCGCCACCAAGGGGGAGCACCACCTCTCCCTTGGAGTTGACCCGCACGGTGCCCGACAACTCGGTTGCATCAAACACCGTGACCTGGATCAGATCTCCAAAGGAGATAGGAAGAGAAGGCGGGGGCGGAGGCATGTTCCGGGTAGGCGCATTCGCCGCAGTTTCGCCGGCCTGCTGCGCGAACACCGCAGCAGGCAAGAAGGCCAATAGCAAAGCGAGCAAGCCCGCCCCGGCGGCCAGGACCGGACGACTAAACTTCATCGTCATCCTCATCGCGGCTCCTGCCGTACGCAGCGGTATATCCTTTATATCCGTCGTAATAACCATAGCCTTTGCTGGAGTAGGTGTAGAAGTTCTCAACTTTGAAGTCGATGGCGTTCATGACCGCACCGAGGATCCTGATGTTGGAACGCGAGAGGAGATCGAAAGCGCGCTTGATCGCCTTTTTGCGCGTGATTCCGGCGCGGACCACGAGGACAGTGCCGTCGGCCCTGGCCGCAATAGGTAGCGAGTCCGAGACCATCAGGATGGGCGCACTGTCGATGACCACATGATCGTATTCCTGCCGCCACTGATTAATGAGTTCCGCCATGCGGTTGGTGGCGAGCAGTTCCGCGGGATTGGGCGGTTTGGGCCCTGCCGGTAGCAGGGTAAGGGTAGGCAAGCCCAGGTCCGGAGTGAGGTAAACGTCCTGAGAACCTACCTGGCTGAGAAGATTGGAAAAGCCGCCCAGGGGTCGCTCGACATTAAATGCCTTGTGGAGCGTGCTGCGCCTTAAATCGGCGTCTACGAGCAATACCCGCGCGCCGCCCTGGGCGAGCGTAATCGCGAGGTTGGCCGAAAGTGTGGACTTGCCCTCGGCCATGAAGCTGCTGGTAATGAGGATCACTTTATTGCGCCGGTCGGCGGAACTGAGCAGAATCGAGCTGCGAATGCCGCGATAGGACTCGGCCGCCAGCGACTCGGGCGCAAGCAGGGTGACTAATCGCGCCGGAACCTGCCGTTTATCCTTGGTGGTCATCCCTTCCGCGTCAAAGTGCGGCACGGCGCCCAGGGTGTGGAACTGGGAGAAGGTCTCAATTTCCTCAGATGTCTTGAGCGTATCGTCGATGGCTTCCAGGCCGAGGGCGAGAAACACCGCGAAGATCAAGCCGGCCAAGCCGCCTGTCATCACAATTCTGCGTTTGTTCGGCTCCACCGGGTTCGGCGCCACCACGGCATGGTCGATCACGCTGATGGTTGCGGCACTGAGTGCCGCGGAGACGCTCGATTCCTTCAACTTCAACTGCATCGCATCGTACAGATCGCGAGTAGATTCGGCATCCTCGCGGAGCAGGGCGTACTCTGCGGCGCTCTCATTCAACTTGAAGGCCTGCTGCATCTGACCGTCGAGCCGTCCCTGAAGGGCCTGGACAGTATGGGTCGAGGTATCGTATTCCTCCTGAACCCGGCGGGTGACATTGGCGGTTTCTGCGGCGATGGCCTTCTCCAGCTTGGGTAACTGCACCTGCAGTTCGTGGACCCGCGGATATCCGGAACCGTATTTTGACGTCAGCTGACCCAGTTCGATCTTGACCTGCGTCTCCTGGTCGCGAAGAGTCTGCAGGGTGGGGGTGGGAATCACGGAGGTCAGCAGTTCGGGGTTTCCGGATTGAACCAGGTGAAGCCGGGCCTCCTTGATGAGCTGATCGGCCCGCGCTTCGGCGAGCTGCTGGTTGACCATCTTCAAAGCGTCCGTGGTCAGGTTGTCTTTTTCGTCGGCGCCGACCAGATTGTGCTCTTTCAGATATTTGGCGAGGTTCCGCTGCGCGTCGGCGGCGTGATTCTTGAGGTCCTCCATCTGGGAGGTGAGCATGAGGGCCGCCTGAGTGGCACCGGTGAGACGGTCTTCCACGCTGCGGGCAATGAAAACATCGAGCAGCTTGTTGACCAGATCGCGGGCCACCACCGCGTTGGGATGGCGGTAACTCACCTTAACGACATTTGTCCTGGGCACGATGGTGACCGACAGGGAGCCCCCCACCGAGGCAACCATCGATGCGCGATCGGCGGGCGTCATCGAATCTTCGGTGATGGGCGGAGTGAGATTCCGAAACGCATCGGGGCTGGGGCCGCGATGTTCCATCGCCAACTCGGAAACGGCGCGAAAGATGAGGGAACGACCGGTGATGCGGAAGGCCTCGGTCTGGACCTTGGTGGTGCCGCCTTCCGAAGAGGTACCCACAAGGTCCGACAAACCAATGCTCTCGGAACGAGAGGAATCGATGACTGCCGTGGCCGTGGCTTCGTACATCGGGACGCGTGTCTTCGCATAGATGATCGACACGATCACGGCCACCGCCACGATCGCGAGGATGAGGAACTTACGCGTGAAAAGGACGCGGCGGACGTCGATGACATTTGCAGTTCTGCCCGCTTGTTCCGACTGCACCGCAGGAGGAGTCAATGCAGGTACAGTGGTTGGGCTCGGAGGGGTGTCGATGGTTTTCGGCATATTTAAGCAGGTTTGAAACCGCTTTGGACTAAACCTTTCGGTAGCTTCGCAACCCGGATTCAGGATTGTTGCTGAGTGGACCGGTGGAGCCGGATAAGTGCAGCTGGAGCGATGGCTCCAAAACATAGATCATTAGCGAGAAATAGTTCTGGTTACTATCCACATTTAACCATATTCGGGGCCACAATTCCCAGCCAGACCCATGTCCTTCGAAAAGCGACGCCGGTAAAAAAGGACTGAATGGAGATTCTTGCTACGCCGATTATTTGCGTGAATCCGGCTCAGATTCAGTGAGGCTTCTTCTTGCTGCGGGCTTTCTGACGTCGGCCCCGCGCCGTTTGTCCTGCCGTGAAGAGTGCCCACGTCTCGAGAACAAGCCTTGCGACGACGACCCCGAATGATTACGATCCGCCGGGCCGGTTTCGTCTGATCCAGAGTTGGAAGATTCTGTCGACACTCCAGCGAGCGAGCTACACGCCTCGCCGCAAGTTGTTTCACCCAGGCCAGAGCCAGCGTGTTCAAATGCCTTGCCTTGGATAGTGTCAAAAGGAGCTGCGAAATGTTCGAAAAAGCTTGATGACTCGCCATGGGCAGCGCCGGTTCCACTCGATTGCCCGGCAAGTGAGCCAGATTCATCGCCACTCGACCTGGACTTGCCGACCGGCGCGCCGGCAGCGGCATCTGAGGCGAGAGCTGTCCGCGATCCACCTGGCCTGGGAGGGTGGTTTTGGCCAATTTGTGACTTAGTGGAAAGTGGAAGTCCGCTGGTGGCCGGCCCGGGATGGGCAGCCGGCAACGAAGAGCCTTGAGCCACGCCGGCCGGCGCAGGGCTCTGAAGAGAACTGGGCTGCAGCATCCGCGACAAAGACGACCGGGGAGAAGCGCCGGATGCTGTGCTCTTCGCCGAAGCTCTCCCGTTCATAGGCCCGGAGGGCGATGGCAGAAAAGATAACGAAGATGTGGTTCTGGCGTGTCCCGACCCTCCCCCGGATTGAAGGTTGCCGCCCATCGCTGCATCTGCCATTTGATTGGTCTGCAACAGGTCGCTATCGACCGTACCGCCGGCGCCCCCCTGGATGGCATCGAGGGCCGTCCCCGCGCGACGAGGATGTGTCGGCTGAGTGAGGCTTGTAATCGTCGAACCCGTGTCCGTATCGTCGGCTCGCGAAGTTTGTGCGGGGATGTACGTTATCGCGTTTAGAGTTACAACGGCGGCGATGGTGAGTCGCATGAATTGCGGAAATGCCATAAAAGGGGAAACTACTGAACCTGCCGTAATTATACGACGAAGTGGTTGCGCTGCAATTGGCAGGCACATTCAGACGGGGATCGTTGTCGACATCGCTTTCACTCGATCGGGAAAACAATCGGGTCAGCCCTTCCCTTAGCGCCCGCACATCCGCCTCGTAATCCCACGTGCTCATCCGTTTCAAACTGGCCTGTCCCATGGCTTTGCGTGCTCTGGGTCTGCCTTGCAGGTTGGCTTCGTCTCGCACCAGCACGCGAACTCCGGCGCGAAAGGCCTCCGCCATGGCGAGCAGGTTGGTCGGACGCGAATAGCCATGCACCCAGAGCGCATCGAACTTCCGTTCGCGCAGTCTGCGGCCTATGCCGTAATTGAAAGGGGTGAATGTCCCGGTTCTTTCGGCTTTTCCAAGCTGCGGCAGAACCTCGTGCTTAAACCCGCCCAGAAGATCACATCCCACTGCACGGTGCGCCCAAAACTTTTTTCTGCGTGGGCATGCAGCGAAAAATCGCTGCCGAAAATCACTTCGAAGTCGAGGTCTGGCTCTTGCGCGATTCGTTACAGCAGCAGTGCCCAATTCTGAATCGGATGCGTAACAAAATAGGCCAGTTTGATCATGTATTGTTTTTCTGCATATTCTTGTAGGACCAGTCACGCACCAACTTCGTCCCGAGTGCTGCAGGCGATGACTACTCTTTGAGGACGCTGCCGGCAAGCGCCGATTGGCACAGTGATGTGCCTCGCAGCACGGCGGTACCGGGTTTATTCGGAACGTGACAGCCTTACCCTATTTTAAGTCAGGGGCAACATCAGTCCTTCTGATGGGCCATGCAACGGGCGAGTCTGTTTGACAGCAATCGGCTGGTGCGCATCGGCCTCAGGGTTGCGCCGGCAGAAGGCCATAGACATCAACCTCGCGTTTTGCCCCGATGTACACGTGTCCGTTCACGATGGTGGGAATGTTGAAGCGGAGACCGAGACCGGCGCGGTCGCGCGCCGAATTCTGTTCGCTGGTGTAGAGTTCGTGCGCGATGTTCGATGCATCAACCGCGTGCAGCACCGCGGTTCTCGCCGGCGAATTCCACCCCTTCGAACTGACCATCCAGACAATGCCGTCTTTGGCTCCGTTGGCCGAAACCGCGGGCGTGGCGGCGTGATCACGCAAGGAGAACGTGCTGGCCGCGTGGTATTTCAGTACTCCGTTCGACACGTCGTAGTCGCGCAGCACGTCTCCGTCACTGAGCACGAAGAGGTGGTGGTCCCAGTAGGCCATGGAACCGTATATCCCGCCGTGGGTCGGAACCGTCTGCACCGCATGGCTATTGCTCCCTGCCTGAAAGTGGCCCATGCGATCGCGATCGACCATGTAGATCAAGGGGCCCTTTCCGCCGATGACAGCGACATGCGGATGCGGTCCCGGCTGATCGGGAAGCAGCATCGGTCCACCCGAGCCGAGGTCGTTGTCTTCGGAATTCAGTTGGTCGGCATTGAAGGGCGTGAAGTAATCGGTGACCGCGAGGGCGCCGCCGTTGAAATTCAACTTCAGCAAGGTGTCTCCGTAATCACGGCCGCCCCGCGAGGCATCGAAGCGTCCATTGCCGGTGGCGGCATAGACGTTCCCTTCCCGGTCGGCGGCGATGCCGGTGTCGCTGGCCCAGATGCCGCCATCATCGGCATCGGGAGAAACATTGATCACGCCCTTTTGCTTCAGGGTTTGCGCATCGTAGGCCATCACCCAGCCGTGATACGGCCCCACATCGCACGACGAGGCCCAGGAGAGATACACAGTGCCATGGGAAAGCAGCAGCGCGGCGCGTGGATTTTCGCGCAATGGATCGAAAGCGACCTGACCGCCGGAACTGCCATCGCCCTTGCCGCTCACGCTCGCCTGGATCTCCACGGGGCCGCCGAATTTCTCCACGCCGTTGGTGATCGCCAGCGCGTGGAGTTGCTGGTGGTACTCGTTGGATGAAAGCAGATGCCCATTCTTGGTGCGGGCAAGAACAAAGAGGGTGCCGGTCCCGGTGTCGATCACAGGAGTAGACGTAATTCCGACCTCTGGCGCGATGAAGAAACACTCCGTATCTCCTTCGGGAACGGGGGTCGCGTCGTCCTTGAGGAAGCTGGCTTGCCAGAGCGGCATGGAGGGGTTGCCATAGGCGTCGAAGGCGTAAACGCTGTCGTGCTCGGTGGCGACGAACAGGACATCGTGGCGGCCCTTACCGGGGATGTCGACGCCGGCGAGAAACAGCGGCTGGGCATAGACGTCACCGTCGACCTTGAGCGTGAAGAGTTTTCCGAACTGCTGCGGGTTCACATTCTTCGGAGTCAAGACGGTTTCGTTCAGATAGGCCCCGGTGCGCGCGTTGCTCACCTGCGAAGTGGGCATCTGGGCCGCGGAGACCAGAGCGAAGCTGAACATCAGGATAGAAAATCGACTTAGCTGCGGGTGTGAAAGAACGCTCATACGGCGGCGACCTCCCGGTGAAAATCCCTACGTAACATACTACATAGGTCATATGGGGTGGATGCCGGGATTGTGACGAATGCGGAGCGACTGCTTCCCGTGGCCGATCGGCATCGAACTAGCGAAAGGAGGCACGGTGCCAGAGCAACCAGACGATCCAATCCATTATGAAATGAAGATTCCGCCCGAGCCGAAGAACGACAAGGCGGAAAAGGAGGATCAGGGCTCTCCGAAAAACGGCGGTTCCAAGGACACCGACATTGCTCGCGACGAGCATAAGGAGGAGCGGCGGCCTGGTAAAGGATAGACGGGATCTACTGCGATTCAGAGTGTGCCTCCCAGGCTCAGATCGAGACCTGGGGCACCCAAGTTTAATGCTTCTTCCTACAGCAGTCACGGCTGAGCCATAGACATCCCTCGGCGCCTAAAGCCGCCACAGATTGTGCTGGACGAAGGCACGACTGAAGTCGTGCCCTTTCAAAACGATTTATGAAACACGTTGTAAAAAGCGCTGATTAGGGTCAACGGGTGGAGGATTTCGCCGCCAGTTCGTCCTTGTAAACCTTGCCGCCCTTCATCACGAAGGCAACGTGCTCGAGAGCTTCAACGTGATCGAGGGGATTGGCGGTGACCGCGATCAGGTCGGCGTACTTCCCGGCCTCGAGTGTGCCCAGATCCCTGGCGCGATCGATGAGATCCGCAGCCGAGGATGTAGCCGAGCGAATGGCCGCGGCCGGGGTCATACCGAACTTGACCATGTAGCGGAATTGCCTGGCGTTGTCGCCATGGGGATAGACGCCGGCATCGGTTCCAAAGGCAATCTTCACGCCGGTCGCCGCTGCCTTTGAGAAATTCTCGCGCTGCAGTCGGCCAAGCATTTTTTCTTTGTCGACATTCTCCTGCGGCAGTCCGAATTCAGTCGCCTTGCCGAGGATGTAGTCGTCGTTGTAGATGTCGGCAACCAGGTAGGTTCCGTGGGACTTCATCATCGCGATGCCTTCCGCATCGATCAGGCTGCCGTGCTCGATGGAGTCAACCCCGGCACGAACCGCGTCCTTGATGCCCTCGGCGCCATGGGCGTGCGCGGCGACTTTGCGGCCGGTGCGATGCGCCTCCTCGACCGCGGCTTTCATCTCTTCGTAGGTGAGTTGCTCTGCCCCCGGCTTGTCGCCCTGCGAGAGCACGCCGCCGGTGGCGAGAATCTTGATGACGTCGACGCCGTACTTGACTTGCGCGCGGACCACGTGGCGCACCTGGTCAGGACCGTCGACGATTTCGAAATCGCGCTCGGCAGGATACATCGAGTTGGAGACTGCGGGCGCGAAGCCGTTCAGGTCTCCGTGGCCGCCGGTAATCGACAACGGCGGACCGCTGGCGACGATGCGCGGCCCAGGAATGAAGCCCTCGTCGATGGTGCGGCGCAAGTCGACAGCGAGAAACGGCGGCGAGCCCACGTCCCGCACGCTGGTGAATCCGGCCTGGAGGGTGCGGGCCGCGTTGACCACCGCATAAAAGCCGTAGTCGAATGGCGTGAGCTTCACTTCGAGGATGGGATCGTACTGATCCGCGCGGAACGAGAGATGGGTATGGCAGTCGATGAGGCCGGGAAGCACCCAGGCGCGGGAAAGGTCGATCACTTCGGCGTTGGATGGAATTGCAATGTCACTGGCAGGCGCGATGCGGGTGATGCGTTCGCCTTCGATCACCAGGACCACCTTGTCGCGAAGATTGTCGCTGGTAGCGTCGAAGAGATGGCCGGCCTTGACGTAGACGGGCGGAGGCGGCGAGGGCGGATCAGGGAACGGATCAACGGCCTTTGCCGAGGGCACGCACCAGGCGAGCGTTCCCACCAAAAGAACATACGAGAGCACGAGACGAAAGCGGGTCACCAGGACTCCTGAAGAGCGATCGATCGGTTTTCGAATTATAGAAACCGGAGTACGGGCAGGGCGGCGCGCAGTGAGCGAACAAAGTCAGGAGGCGTCAGACTTGCGGGACCGGCGTGATCTTCTCGGGCCGCGACTCCTCAACAATTTGTGGGTCCGGCATGTGCCGCATTCCCAGGGGTAATACCCGAACAATGGGAAAATCCTCTTTTGCAGGAATCCGGAACGGGCGACCCTGCGCATAGGCCGTTGGCATGTGGGACAGGTCAGATGCCGCGTTCCTGTCGAGATTGATTTGGCATCCGATGTCATTAGCGTCACTTGAAACCGCCCGCCAAAGTTCTGGTGGATTGGCCCCATCCCGTACGGTCCCGTCCCTTTATGGAAAGTCGCAGAGCAGATCAGGGAGAATTAACCGACCATCATATATGACCGCGTTCCCCCCTGATAAGTGCGCTCGCGGGGCGGCGAATCGCGATCCAGTTACTCTTTCGGCTCCGAGATGCCTGAAGACGCCGCATCCAGTCTTGCCAGCCCCTGCGCGGCAAGATCGGCAATGGCCCGAGCCAAGGTGATGGAGGCGTTCAGCGATTCCGGCCTCTCCAGGCGAATGCCCAGGTTTGTGCCGTGTTCGCGGAAGGCGATGTCGACGTCGTAGAGGATCTCGACGTGATCGCACAGGAATCCGATGGGCTGCAGAAGAACGGTTTTTACGCCTTCGGCGGCGATGGAATCGAGGGTTTCTTCAACGGTGGGGCCGATCCAGGGTCCTCCGCTGGCGCCCTGGCTCTGAAAGGCGAACCACCATTTTGGGATCTCGGGCACGCGCGCAGCGACCAGTTCGGCGGTGCGCCTTGCGTCGTCGGCGTAGGGATCGGCGCCCTCTCCGGGCCAGAGGCGCGGCTGGCTGGCAGCTTCAGCAGCGGGCGGCGGCTGGATGGTGCGCGTGGGCACACTGTGTGCGGTGAACAGGACCGGCACGGGTGCGCCGGTCTCCGCTGTGAGCTTCGTCTGGGCGGCGCGCAGACGCTCCGCGAATGCGTCGGCCAGCAAGGGATGCGAGGCCCAGCCCTCGGTGAAATCAATCCGTACTGAACCTGCTTCCGCCTGCACTGCCCGCTTGTAAAGGCCCACACTGGTGCGGGAGTTCTGCGGAGCAAGGCAGATGACCGCGGCTGCTTCAACTCTATCGGAGCGCATCTGCTTGACGACGTCGGGAATGTAGGGACGCCAGTTTCGCATGCCAATGTAGACGGGGACGGGCTGGCCCATCGCGGCCAGTTCCTCTTCGACCAGGCGGCCCTGCTCGCGCGTGATGTCGGTGAGAGGGCTGCGGCCGATGAGCGAATAGCGATGCTGGATCTCTTCGACGACGTGCTGCGGCATGGGGCGTCCACTGACCACGTTGCGGAGATACTCGGGAATCTGCTCCACAGTTTCGGGAGTGCCGTGAGCGAGGAGCAACACGCCTTGCTTAGCCATTGGCAGCCTCCAGGCGAAACTCGCGAACCATGCGCGCTACGGCCTGCACGCTCTCGACGGGAGTGTGGGGCACAATGCCGTGGCCGAGATTGAAGATGTGCCCGGGCCGGCCGGAAGCGGCGCGCAAAATCTGCTTCACGCGCTGTTCGAGGATTTCAACTGGAGCGAAGAGCGTGATGGGGTCGAGATTGCCCTGCACCGCGTGGGTGTGGCCGACGGCCTGCCAGCCTTCCTCGAGAGGCTGACGCCAGTCCAGGCCTATGACGTCGGCGCCGGTCGAGGCCATTTCGCTCAACAGTCCGGCGGTCTCCACGCCAAAGTAAATGACAGGAACGCCCATGGCCTGCACCGCGCGCACCAGGCGCTTCGAAGCTTCGAAAGCATAATCGCGATAATCGGAAAGCGAAAGCGAGCCGACCCAGCTGTCGAAAATTTGAATCACATCGGCGCCGGCCTGCACCTGCTGCCGGCAATATTGCTCGAGGACAATAACGATCTTGTCGAGCAGCATGCGCCAGGCTAGCGGGTCGCGATACATCAGCCGCTTGGTTTCGATGTAGTTGCGCGAGCCGCCGCCCTCGATCATGTAGCTGGCCAGGGTGTAAGGCGCGCCGCAGAAGCCGATGATGCCGAGGCGGTCTTTGAAATGGGTGGCGACTTTCTGGATTGCACGCGCCACGTAAGTCAAATCTTCGGCGCGGTCGGTGCGGAGCTGGCGAACATCCTCGGCGGTGCGCACGGGATGATGCACCACGGGGCCTTCGCCGGCCTGAAATTCGAAGTCGAGGCCCATGGGCTCGAGCGGCAGCAGCAGGTCGGCAAAGATAATCGCCGCATCGACGCCAAGCTTTTCGGCGGCGGTGATGGTGACCTCGGCGGCGAGGTCGGGCTGCTTGCAAATCTCGACAAGGGTGTGGTGCTTGCGGACATCGCGATATTCCTGCATGTAGCGGCCGGCCTGGCGCAAAAACCAGACTGGTGTGCGATCCACGGGACGGCGCAGGCAGGCGCGGATGAAACGGCTGCCGTCGAGGATGGTTTCGGCGGCCGGGAAAGACGCGTTCGTTTTCTCCATACTGCAGTTGATTTTAACGGTCCGGGGTTCGCCCTTGGAGCAAACCCGTCGAACCGTATTTCCCTCCTGCGTGTTCCGGCGCCCGTTTTCACAGACTGTCCGTGAGGGATGATGGACAACTCCGGACTGCGGTATGCCATCCGACTATATAGGCGGTCACACCGCCGGCTCTCTCCTAATTTTTCCGAAACTGAGAAACCTGTCCCTCGCGCACGTCTCTTCTGTCTTCGTCGGTTTGTGTGTCGGTGCCGGAGGGCCCCCTCAGTTATGCTTCGTTGCAAGTTGCCTTTGGTTCTCTTTGTTACGTGGTTCGGTTCTCTTGTCGCTTTTGCGCAGTACAACCCGGGGTTGGTAGCCGCGCGCGCCGTTCCAGTGGGCGGCGCTCCCTTTGGCGTCGCCACCGCCGACCTGAATCATGACGGGATCCTGGACGTTGTGATCGCCGACGGGTCCACCACAAACGTCGATTCCAGCGGCGTCCGGCACACCACAATTCATGGCATTGCCGTTCTGCTGGGCATGGGCGGTGGCGCATACCAGCCCGCCGCGCGCTATGCCACCAGCGATTCGGCATCCTTCGTGACCATCGCCGACATGGACGGCGACGGCGCTCCCGATGTAATTACGGCCAGCGACGACCCGAACCTGGTTGGCCCGGGGATGTCGCCCGGCGGTTCCGTCCAGGTGCTGAAAAACAACGGCAACGGCACGTTCGGCGCACCGACGAAATACACGTTTCCGGGATGGTATGCGGTCGCCGCGTTTCCAGGCGATCTCAACGGCGACGGGCAGATGGACCTCATCGTGGCGTTGACCAACGCCAGCTTCGACGGACACGCGACCGAATACATGTACAACACCGGGAATGGGACCCTGCAGGCCCAAGGGCAAGTTGTCGGGCCCATGCCGGTGGCGGTGGCGGATTTCAACCACGACGGCAAGCTGGATATCGCCGCCCTCTATTACCACAGCCGCACCCAGAACTCTTTCGGCGTGACCTACGGCGGCGGGACGCTTAAGGGTTTGATCGATGTTCCGCCCATCGCCACGTACTTCGGCGTGGCCATCGCCGACTTCAATGGTGACGGCTACCTGGACGTGGCTTACATCGCGGATGACTCGAGCGCCGTGACGGTGCTGTTAAATAGCGCCGCCGGCACCTTCACTGCGAAGACATTTTTGATGCCCGCGGGTGAACTGATGGCGGGGATCTGCGCGGGGGACTTCAACCACGACGGCCACGTCGACCTGGCGATGATCGACCCGCAGGCTCAGCTCTACGTGTGGTCCGGCCGCGGGGATGGGACCTTCGCATATCCCGCACACTACGCGGTACCCGGAACCGGTGTGTTGATTGCAGGAGTGCTCTCCGCAGTGGATCTGAACAATGACGGAATCCTCGACATCGCGGTGGCCAGTCCGGATGGGAGCTTCATTCCCGTCTTCGGCAAGCCGGGAGGCACGTTCAATGCGGTCAGCGTCGTCGGCCTGGGATTTGGTGTGGAGACGGTCGACAGTGTGACGGCCGATTTCAACCGCGACGGTGTTCCCGATATCGCCGTGCTCAACGCGGGAAACGCGCTGCAGCCGAGCGATGGAACGGTGCAGATCCTGCTTGGCGATGGGAACGGGCGCTTCAAGCTATTGCCGGGTCAAGCCGCCACTGGCATGGCAGGGACGGCGATCGCCGCAGGCGATATCAATCGTGACGGCAAGATCGACCTGGTGGTAAGGAACAATCCCAGTGCATTCAACAATCCGGAACTGGCGGTCCTGCTCGGCAATGGGGATGGAACATTTGCGGCGCCCATTTTCACCGGAGCGATTCCTTCCGGATTCGCCAATATGCCGCAGGAGTCGACGCCCCTCTACATCGCCGACGTGAACAATGACGGCAAGCTGGATGTAGTGAGTTATCTGGGCGTACACCTGGGCAACGGCAATGGAACCTTCGCCGCTCCCATAGCATTTCCCGACACCAATTACCTCTTCGCGCTGGGCGATTTCAACAAGGACGGCAAGCAGGACCTGGTGACGCTTTCCGACGCCGCGACGCCGGAGTTGAACCTCTACCTGGGAAGCGGCGACGGCCACTTCAGCGCGGGTACTTACTCCGTCACCCTGCCCTTCGGGGACCTGCAACACAATTTCCTGGCAATAGGACGCTTCACCAGAGATGGGAACCTGGGCGTGGTGGCGGGTTCGGACAGGCAGTTCTATCCCGATCACACGGTCATTCAAAACGGCGCTTTCAGCCTGCTAGCCGGCAACGGCAACGGAACGTTGAAAGCGCCGGCGATCTACCAACTGCCGCAGCAGTTATGGAAACTGGCGGCTGCGGATTTCAATGACGACGGCGTGGACGACGTGGCTGCATTCAACAGCAATTTCTACCAGGTCGCGACCGGACCGTCGTACAACGTCAACCTTGTCTCGCTGCTGAAGAGCAAAGGCGATGGAACGCTGCTGTCGCCGGTTACCTTCGGCGCGGGCAATGTCTCGTTCGACAACAATCCGGGCAGGCTGACCATCGCGGACTTCAACCGCGACGGCGCCGTGGACATCGCCGGGGTGGTCCGTTCAGGCGAAGACATCCTGATGAACTCCCGCGGAACGAGCCTCACGTTCACCGCGACTCCTCCGACCACGGTCATGGGACATGCCGTGACAATGCGATGTGCGGTCACGGCGAGCTTCCGTTTCAGCGGCTCGTTATCTGGAGCGGTAACTTTTTACGAAGGAACGAACGCGCTGGCAACCGTGAACCTTGCCGTCGGGGGCGTGGCTACGGTGGATATCCTTGGTCTGCCCGTCGGCACTCACACCGTGACAGCGGTTTTTAACGGCAACGGCAACTACAATGCGCACCGATCGGGTTCGGCCACCTTTACGGTAACCCCGTAGCGGCGCACCCCATTGATATTTGCAGAAGGTTTCTCAGGCGGAGGCGGGAACGCGGGCTCCTTCTTTTGCCTTGCGCGGTATCGTTTCGGCGCTTAAATACGGTTCGCTTTCGCTACAACCCTGTCGACTTTCTCGAGCAATTAGGGGGATTAGCAGGAAGAGGAGTTGCGCGTAAGCTGCTCATTACGCACTTCTCCAATTGTTGCCAATTGCGCAAGGATCTCCGCTTGACGATCCACGGAATAGTAATCATGACTACGTCGAACGGCGGCCTTACGGGTTTGTTCGAGCGATTCAGGAGCTTCCATCAAAAGTTTGCGTATAAGACCGCCTAGGGCCTTGAAATCGCCTTCTGGAAAGGTGTATCCGGCATCACCTATGATTTCGGGGATCGCGCCACTGCGACTTCCGATTACGATCTTGCCACAGGCCATGGCCTCCGGAATTACACGACCGTACTGCTCCTTCCATTTTGGCGTTGTCACTGAAGGTAGCACTACAAAATCAGCAGCGTTCATATATACCGGCATCTCCGAATGAGTGGCGTCGAAAAACACTACGCGCTCAGACAAGCCGAGTGTTTCTATTTGTTGCTTTATGCTGGCAGCGTATGGCGTTTGATAGGTAGAGAAACGATCAACAAGGAATTGCCACGGAAGATCCATCACGGAAACTAGCGCTTGGAGAAGAACGTGTAATCCTTTCGAGTGAACCAGCCTTCCAAAGTAGGCAATGGTTGGATGCGTCAGGCCTAGACGGCTGCGAGTTGACGCAATCAACTCGGGCGACTCCGGATGAAATAGACGACGGTCGAAACCCAATGGGATCTGAGTCACACGCCCGCTAAAGCCGAGTTCCTCCATCACGCTGGAACCATCCTTACTGAGAGTCAGAACTCGGTCTAAGTGAGGTCTAACAGAGTTGCGTAGCCAGGACGTGATCAGTGGTCCTGCGACCAAATTTGGTTTAAGTTCTCGTGTCCCGAGCCGCAGGTCACGAAAGGCATCCGGCATCAGATTTACAGCTGTCTGAGCCCACACCTTTGGTCTAGCCGAACCGACTCGCTGGATACTTCTAACTACTTGATGAACCATCATGGTTGCGGGATCATTATCGATTAGAATGTGTGTAGGTCTCCAGCCTTCGATTAGTTTTTCAATCCCTTGGAATCTATATAAGTTGGGGTGGATACCAGTGACGTCTAGAAGGCTAGTTTCTATTGGCTCGGTGCTGGTGTTTTCGCACATCTTCCAATCACCGCCAACCTTACTTCGACGAGGCATGACCAGGTGCATTGTGAACCCATGGTTCTTTGCCAGAAATCGATAAATCTCGCGGTTCACGGCGGTGAAGCAAGGCGGCGACAACGCGAGCATCCGGATGCCAGGGTTACTCATTCTTTCCCCGCAAAGAAGGCCAAAGTCGCCTCAATTTCGGCAATCAACTCTCCATGTGGCTCCCAACCTAAAGTCCGCAGCCGCTGATTACATACAACAAAGGGTTGACGCCAGGAGTCAATTCCCGACCCGAACGAAAGGCCGATATCGTCGCCGAGCAGTTTGACTGCCGACTTATGGATTGTTTCAGCAAATGTATCCAATCTACATGCTGACCCTGCTGAGAGATTAAACAATTGAAACCCAGCCTTTCGATGGGTCAGCACAATCCGAACCGCCGCTAACACGTCGCTAAAGCTAATAAAGTCTCGGTAACTCAGACCGTCGTTGTCGAGTTTGATGCTTCCAGATTGCGCAGCCTGTCGGCATAGGCTCAGAAAGAAAAGTTTTGATTGGGGACCAAGTTCGTCATAGGCAGGCGCTGCAATGATGTTGGTCGGGCGAAGTATAAACAACTCATCTATATTGATCTCTTGTATTCTCTCTTCACAAAGCAGGTGATTGCGGCCGTACGGGTGTTGAGGGCGGGCTACGTCAGCCTCGGTAAAGGTCTCTCGGCCTGCCTCGGCTCCATAGACGTGAAATGACGAGAAATGTATGAGGCGGCGCAAGCCGCCAGCAGCTGCTAATTTTGCTAGAAGGTCGGCAATCCGTAGTGCATGGGTCTGCGTTCCTTCGGGATCCTTTTGAGCCTCGCTCGCGCCTGGCATGGCAAGATTAAGCACGGCATCGAATTGACAATCGAACGGCAACCTTTCGTCAGACGCCGCATCGAAACGCGAGGCGCTGATCGCGGTCTTTCTGAGCCAGCCTTCACGCGCAGGCGGAAGTCCACGATAAGTAACGAAGACTTCATACTGATCTGACAGTGCATCTGCCAGGCGAGCGCCAATATACCCGGCGCCACCAAGGATTAAGAGCCGAGGCTTCTCAGCCATGGCGAAGATCCCAGTTGTAAGGAATCGAAGGACTGAATGGGTCCAGTCGAGAGATTTCACTAGGATCATGGGGAATCGTTGCGCAGTTAGCCACGATTGCTGGATGCCCACCGACCCCTTTGAAACCGTTCCATACCAGAGGGGGAACCGTAATCAGACAGTAGTTGCTCTCACCAACAAACAACTCCATGAGAGCACTCCGCGTAGGAGAAGACTCACGATCGTCGTACAACACCATCTTTATCATTCCAGACACAACCGCATAGTTGAGCGTCATCTCCTTGTGGATGTGCCAGGCTTTAATCGCGCCAGGATAGACGGTCGAAAAATAGATCTCGCCGAACTTATCAAAGTGCGGGTCATCTGCGCGTAACATATGCATAATCTTTCCTCGTTCGTCTGGTATCTGGCGGAGATTTCGAACGCTTACTCCCTCAATTTTTGTCTGCATACAATTAGCCCTCGACCTTTGCCCACTCAACACCAAGCTCATGCGCGGCCGCACAGTACCGTTCTAAGTCAGCTCGCGTACAGTCTCCCGCATCGAGGCCATCGCGTGCCACGCACCTGTACCATCGCACCGTCGCCTCGACCGTAAGCTTAAAGTTCCACACGGGCCTCCATCTAAGTTGATGTACAGCCTTATCGATAGCAAGCGAAAGTAAGCCCGCTTCATGAGGAGCAAGCGAATCCCGCACCTCCCGCCATTTGCCAGGCCAGTGATTCATGACTTCTGCGACCAACTCAGCTACTGTTTTGCAGGAATGAATCTCCGGTCCAAAGTTGTAGGCGCTCGCCGGAAGTGGATTTCGGGAAAGCATTGACCCCAGTTGAAGATAGCCACTCAGAGCCTCGAGCACGTGTTGCCAGGGCCGAACGGCGTCAGGACGGCGAATAATGACTTCCTCTGACCGCAACAGGGCGCGAACGCAATCCGGGACTATTCGGTCATCCGCCCAGTCCCCACCGCCGATCACATTGCCAGCTCGGGCACTGGCAATTCTGTGGATGCTTCCAGTTTGAAAAAAAGATCGACGCCAGGCACTGATCGCAAGCTCTGCACACCCCTTGCTGGCGCTGTAAGGGTCGAACCCGCCCATGGGGTCTTCTTCCCGGTAGCCGTTTACACATTCACGATTTTCGTAACACTTATCCGACGTAACCAATAGGCCAACCGTGGGCCTCCTAAGACCTCGGATCGCTTCCATTACCTGGATAGTCCCCATCACATTTACCTGAAAGGTTTCGGCAGGCTGGAGGTACGAGCGGCGGACAAGAGGTTGAGCTGCCAAGTGAAATATAAAGTCAGGTTCGCAACTACTCATCGCATCAGCAAGTGCGGAAGCATCGCGGACGTCGCCAACAATATGATTAAGGCGATGATCGAGCCCCAGCATGCGGAATAATGAAGGGTCAGGCGGAATCACATCGCTGTAGCCGGTAACATCTGCACCTAATGCAATTAGCCACTCGGAAAGCCACGCGCCTTTGAAGCCCGTGTGACCGGTTACGAAAACTTTCTTGCCTCTGTATATTCCATCGAACATTTGCAGCCGTTTTACCATCTCTTCCATGGGGCTTTGCCAGAGGCCCAGACATCATTCAACAACTGATGCTCACGTGGTGTATCCATCGGCTGCCAGAAACCTTCGTGAGCGAAAGCCATCAACTGCTGGTCTTTGATCAACTGCTCAAGCGGCCCTCGTTCCAGAACGAGACCATCACCATCTGGGAGATACCGATCGAAGAGAGCGCGGTTGAAAACAAAAAAACCTCCATTGATAAATCCACCTGAAACTTGAGGCTTCTCGATAAAGCTCTCGACAACGGATTCGTTGATCTGAAGTTCGCCAAATCTACCGGGAGGGCGCACCACAGTAACCGAGGCAATACGTCCATGGGAGCGGTGAAACTCGAGTAAGCGAGTTATGTCCACATCTCCTACTCCGTCCCCATATGTCACCATGAATGTATCCTCGTCGTTCAGGAACTGTTGGGCGTTTCTAACGCGGGCGCCAGTCATCGCACTTTCTCCAGTATCGACTAGCGTTACTTTCCATGGTTCGTTCGGGGGACCATGGAATGTTAAACGTCCCGGATCCGTCCTTTTAAGGTCGATAGTCACGTTCGTGGTGTGCAGGGAGAAGTTGAGGAAAAACTCGCGGATAACCTCTCCCTTGTAACCTAGCAACAATACAAATTCATGAAATCCATGCGAGCTGTAGATTTTCATGATGTGCCAAAGGATCGGTTTGTCGCCAACCAATACCATTGGCTTCGGGATTAAATCACTGACTTCGCGAAGCCTTGTACCTCGGCCGCCGCACAATATCGCGACCTTCATAATTGCTGCCCGAGTGGGATGCTCATATACTTTTGAGATTTTAGCATTCTGGCACTGTGCCGACAAGATCAACTGCTACAGCTCTGCGTGAGGATCAAACGCTCGCGTGGCAGAGTGGCCTGACCTTGTTGCGGACTTGTTTGACGGTCTTGTTGCGGACTTGTTTGACGGTATCGACGAGCACGATGCCGCCGATCGCCGCGCCGGATTCCACTGCCGCGGTGATGACCTGTTCGATGGTTGCCGTATCGATGATCGGACGAACCGAATCATGGACCGCGACAAGGTCAGTCCAGTCAGAGATTGTTACCAGCGCGTTGCCGAACAGCGTCTGTACTGTGGTGTCGGTGTCCACAGTGACCTCGTCCAGTTGCACGTTCGCAACCGCCCATCCGGCGATCGGCGGAATCCCAAACAAGGCCTTCTACGAGACGGCAATCAAGCTTGGGACAGAGACTCCGCCATCACCATCTGAATCGCGGCCATGCGCCAACTCCAGCCGAACGCAACACCGCACGTTCGTTATTGGGCCAACGTCGTCGCCGAGAAAGTGATTGAAGCATGGTTAACCGTCGGCATCGGCGAAAATACCCCCGTCCCGCCGGTTCGCGCGGACGCTCAGCAATAGCTCCAATCATGCTACCCGTTTCGTACCGCCGTTGGGATCGAAGCATGCGGAGAAGGTCCGAATAGCCGGTTCTCGTCTGCTCCGAACAACCGCCGATCCCACCTCGCTTGCATCCCAGATGAGGCAATTCAACCGCAGAGATTTGTTCCGGGATATGTTCGAACTTGCGCCAGCGCAAACTCAGGACCGGTTTTCCACGCATTTAGAGCGGCGAATAACCCCTTCGTGGGATAGCGAGGCATGTACCGCAAACTTCAATATTCTTGCCAGTACAAAAAAAAAACGGCCCCCGTTTGTGGCGGGGGCCAAGTTGCCTTGGTTCTCTCTGTTACGAGAGCTTGATTGGCGGCCAGACGGCGGGGTGGCCGTCGGCGCGGAAAGAGCCTCGGGGGAGTGGCTGCGCGGTCTTAGGGCCGCTCCGCACCGGTCGTGGATGCTGCACCCTGGGGTGATGCGGCATCCCGGGCCGCCAAACTGTTTTCCATCAACCGGATGTGTACGCTGCTGGCCTTGATCGGCTTCTGATCATCGGCGCTCGCGTTAGCGTTGCTTGCCATCTGGGCATTACCCAACGCCACTGCATGTACCCGGTAGACGGGAATGTCGTGTTCAACAAGGTAACGCTTGACCGCTTCGGTCAGGCGCTGCGAGTTCTGGATTCCTACCACGCCACGGGCAGGAGAATAACCTTCGATCTCGACGACGTAGCCTTTATGGTCCTTGAGGCTGGTAGCCAGACCGTCAAGCTGCTGCTTGGCATCGTCCGAGAGTATCGTCGATCCGCGCTTGAACGGGACGTCAACCTCGTTGATCGGCTTGTACGTGTCGATGCCGTTGACAGTGGTATGAAGCTGGTCGACGTGGCCCGAAGCCGTGGTCGCGACCTGGTTGGCGTTCTGGGCCTGGGTGGAGGCGGAAGTGGCGACTTCATTCGCCTTTTCCGCGGTGGACTGCGCCTGCTTGATCCCTGCCTGCGCCCGACCGTCAACGTCTTGAATGTCCTTGGCGTTCTTGGCGTTGACTTCATCGAGTTCGGTGAGACGGTCGTTGATGGGGTCGGTTTGCTTCTTTACCCACTTCTTGCGGGCCATGGGGTTGACGCGTCCCCAAAAACCCTCCTTCGTCTGGTTGTTTAACGGCTTGGCCGTTTGGGAGGGCTGCTGGGTCGAAGGAGGATTATCTTGTGAACCGGTCGCGGACTGCCCCTGCTGCGCCGCCGCGGGAATCGCGATTGCAGTTACCAAGGCAAGAACGGCCGCCTGGCTTAGGAACAAGTTCCGAGTTAGATTCGATCTCATTTAGCGTTTGCCTCGTTTTTTATTGAAACGGGTCTCCGCATGTGCTGCGGGGGAGCGGCTTATGCCTGCTCGCCCATGAGAATAGCAATGCGTCTGCCAAACTCCAGGGGACCCGTGCAAAACCGACAAGTCGTTCAATACATTCTAATTAAGTTCGGCGGCTGGTTGACCCTATTTGACCAAGTGCAAACGACTGGCGACGAAGCCTACGTACTTTTTACCGGCGGCGGTAGTTTCTACCTGTCCGGAGGCAGGTACTTTCTACCCGTGTCCCCAAACCCGCGAGCGGCGCCCACGGCGCCTATTGAAACTGGACACTCAGGATCCGGAGCTGCGGATAAACTCCATCCCAGTCGGCAGTGACGCGATCGAAGATCAGCCGGAAATCGCGCTCGTCGCCCGGTTTGAGAGGTGCGGCAGAAAGCGGCTCAGTGTCTACATATGGATCGCGCGTCCGAATGATCTTCAACGGCTGGGTTTCGTTCTGTGCCACTTCCTGGGCGGAATTCCGAAAAAGCACCTGGACTGAAATTCCTGTGACGGTCCGATTCCCATGGTTGGCGATGTGGCCATCCAGGTAGGTGACCTTGCTGCCGGCAAGATTGCCTGATTCGCTCATCTGGAGCGCGGAGATGGTCAGGTTGACGGCGTACGGATCGGTCGGGGCATTGACCGCGGCCACCGTCGGGCCGCGCTGGCCGCGTTCCATAACCACGATGACCACCGCGGCAACGATCAACACGGCGGCCGCGGCGATCGCGAGAGGAATCCAGTTGCGTTCGCGCGCCGGCGCGGAAGCTATCAATTCAGGACCATCGCTCACGACCCGGATTTTACACCCGTTACTTAAGGAACACCCCGCACTTTGAAAACGGGTGCAGAATCACAGCAAACGCACTCGCGTTGCCGGCTCGCGTTGCCGACAGATGAGCTGAGTCGCACAGGCTGCCGGGGAGTGGAAGAAGAGTTCATCCAACTCTCCTGCATCCACAGGAAAAGTGCCGCGTCTAAATTTTGTAAGCGCATGCGACAAGTCATGCGTCAAATTGCGTAACGACACGTAACGATCGAACTGTTGCCGTCACCATTCAATCGAGATCCTTGACGGCAAGGCATTGCCGGACAGTGAAGAAAGGCAGGCGTAAGGTGCACACTCCGACAAACAGCGCATCGCACCCGCTGCCGCCACCCCGCAACGGTTCGCTACGGGTCAGCCGGACGGAAGACGTCGTCTACCAGATCGTTACGGTTGCCGCCATCCTGATCGTGCTGGGAACCCTCTGGGTTTTCTGAAGCGAGGCGGGCCGGCGCGAGGCAGCGGAACCAGGCAGCAGAACCAGGCATCTCAATTCCAATTCAAGACTGGCCATCGAATCAGTCCGGCTAGACGCGGCCTATCGGCTGGGCGCGGCCTATGCGGCGCATCGCTGCGATGTGCCACAGGATGGTACCAAATACCACCACTAGAACCGCAGGCAGGAAAAATGGAGACAGGGTTCCCTCCCCGCGGCGCGCGAACTGGATGGTCTGGTATTGAATCCAGGCAAACAGGCAGACCACCTCGGCCTTGAGCCAGGACAGCATTCCCAGCGAAATCGCCTCAAGCTGACGGCGCGCCGTCGGGGTGCGCACGGGGAAGTGGAATGCCGCCGGGTAGCGCCCCACCAGCGTCATCAGCAGGTAGATCACAATAGCCACCACCGGCATGAGCCAGAGCATGGCGGGCACGCCCCAGCCGTCGGGCTGACCGGCAGCATTGAAATGAGTAGGAATCCGGGCCGGAAGAGGGTTCGGCCCCAAGACCGCGTAGGCGGTAATCGCTCCCGTGAACAGAGTCAGAAGCACCGCGACGCTTTCCAGAATCTTGCGCATCGATCGCCTTCAACCGAATCGGGCCCGCTTAACCGATTGGCGAAAATCCTCGCCCTTCATCTCCACCGTCACACACATTTCGGCAAGCCGCGAGCGCATGCGATCACCGATGCGATCGCCCAGAGTCTGCTCGCGGGCAGCGCGCTCGATATCGGAAAGCCCGCCACCGGCAGCGGGCAGGTCAGGATAGTTGGTAGTAATAATGGTGGTCTGCTTGTCGTTGTACCGGGTATTGAGGATCAGGGCCACCGTATCCCAGACCCATTCGTTGGGCTTCTGCGCGCCCAGGTCATCCAGCACCAGCACCTCGGCGGCAAATACCGGCTTGAGCAGCTCCAATTCGGTAGTGGCGACCTGGGGGTTGTAACTGTTCTGAATATTCTTGAGCAGTTCCCGATAGTCGCAGAACAAGCCGCGAACGCCGCGCTCCTGCACCAGCCGGCGCAGTACCCCGACGGCCAGATGGGTCTTCCCTACCCCGATGGAACCGGTAAACAGCAGGCCCCTGCCCGCGGTGTCGACCGGATATGCCTCTACGAATTTGCGAGCAGTGAGATGGGCACGCCCCAGCGACGGGTCGGCTCCGCGGAACGCCGTTTCGAACGCGTCGAGCGAGTAGTAACGGTACCGTTCCGGGATGTGGGCGGCGGACACGCGGCGCTCCTCGCGCTGCATCTCCTGGCACTCGCAGGGGCGAGAGACCCAGCGGCCCTCGGGCGACATCACCCGCACCAGTCCGACCCCTCCGCAAATGCCGCACACGCTCATGGTTGATTCCAGCCTAGCGTATCGGGGCAGATTGGGAGGCTGTGCGGGGAGGGGGTTCCAATGTGGAAAAGGGAACCCGGATTAAGACACGTCAACGTGTGTTCGCTATCACTGCCCATTGTGAAGTATTGAGCCCAGACTCGTTTCGCTGGACATGAGTGCAGGCTTTCTGCGCTCTACCGACGTTTCCGGTGGGAATCGCCTGTTCGGACATTTGTGGGGAAAGGTGCGTCAAGCACCCGGGCAAGGTGCGTCAAGCACCCCGCCAAGGTGTGCTTGCTCCTGCAGCATGTATTTGTACGGGCTCTCATCTCGGGATCATCCGGTCCTTCCGCATTGTCGCTCTTTTATCCACTTACATTGGAGGCTCTCGTGCTCGTTAAGAGGCTCACTCTTTCTGCCCTGGTCATCTTCGTTGCGTTCTACCTCGCCGCGTGCGGTGGTGGATCTAACTCCGGCGGGGGTGGTACCAAGAATCCCGCGATAACCATTAGCGCCATCACTCTGCCTACCGGCTATGTCGGGTCGAACTACACATCCACAACTTTGAAGGCCAGCGGCGGCTCCGGCACTGGATACACCTGGACGACCAGCGTAGGTTCCCCGCTTCCCGCCGGGATGACGCTTTCGTCGGCCGGAGTGCTGGGGGGCAAGCCCACGGCAGCAGGGACTACGAGTTTCGCGGTAAAGGTGGCGGATTCGGCCAGCGCATCGGCCTCCGCGGACCTTTCGATCACGGTGAAAGCGGGCGTCAGCATCAGCACTGCCGCCACGCTGCCCGACGGCTACGTTGGATCTTCATACTCGCAGACCCTGGCCGCCACGGGCGGAACCGGTAGCGGATATACCTGGGCCATCGCCAGCGGCTCGTCGCTGCCGGATGGACTGACTTTGTCGGCAGCAGGCGTTGTGAGCGGAAAGCCCACGACCGCCGGATCGGGAAGCTTCAGCGTTACGGTGACGGACTCGGCGCAGAATACCGCCACGGCCCAGCTCTCGGCTGCCGTCAAGGCCGGCGTTTCTGTAGTCACTCCGCCTGCCCTTCCAACCGCGATTGTGGGGTCGCTCTACGGCGTGCAGCTTACGGCCACCGGCGGATCGGGAACGGGATACACCTGGACAGTGGTCAGCTCTGCCGCGGTGCGTGCTAACGCCCGGCGGATGGTGTCGACCCCAGGCCTGCCCGACGGCTTGAGCCTTTCTTCGGATGGATGGATCAGAGGGACCCCGACCACTCCGGGAAACTCCACCAGTACGTTGACGGTCACCGATTCGGCCGCCAATACCGCGACCGTGACGGTTTCGTTCACAATCACCGGCGGCATCACCATCACGACCGCAGCGACGCTTCCTGGCGGTCATACCGGCGATCTCTATTCGCAGAATTTCGCAGCGTCCGGCGGGTCTGGCACGGGATACGCCTGGACGGTCACCAACGGCCAGCTTCCCGGCGGCTTGCGGCTTACGAGCGCCGGTGTGCTCAGCGGGGGCCTTCCGGCCGCGAACACCTATACGTTCGAAATCACGGTCACCGATTCGGACCTGAATACCGCGAGCGCGACGTTCTCTCTCACCGTCACCAACGAACTCCGGTTTGCGACATCAACGTTGCTCTCGAGGTACGTGGGGGTCAACTCCCAGCAGACCTTGCAGGCCAAAGGTGGATCGGGCCACGGCTACGTCTTTACCCTGACCACAGGGTCAACCGTGCCAGCCGGGTTTGCGCTCTCTACCGCCGGCGTTCTAAGCGGCCAGGCGAGCGCCGCGGGAACCTTCACATTCAATGTGACGGTCACCGATTCGGCCGCGAATACGGCGACCCAGGACCTCTCGCTGACCATCCACGCAGGGGTCACGATCACCAGTCCTGCCGCGCTTCCGGCGGCCACCGTCGGATCGGCCTACCTGCAGAATTTGACAGCGACCGGCGGCTCCGGCTCCGGTTATATCTGGACGCTGACTTCGGGCGCCGGCAGCCTCAGTTCCGTCGGGCTCAGCCTGTCCAGGAGCGGCGTGCTTTCGGGTGCTCCCTCTTCCACCGGAACCGCGACCTTCTCCGTTTCCGTCACTGACTCGTCGG
>Ga0207109_1022_pt1 | contig 37774 bp, 29 predicted proteins | sample Alteio_BWMinHeat_73_FD_153584 | JGI IMG/M metagenome (GOLD analysis project Ga0207109, IMG submission 153584) | Enriched cells from forest soil in Barre Woods Harvard Forest LTER site, Petersham, Massachusetts, United States -... | ecosystem: Environmental > Terrestrial > Soil > Temperate forest >... | reverse complement strand
ACGAGGATTGGCACGCGTATGATCGGGTTTGGTGGTCAAACGACTCCGAGGAAGACTGCCGCATGGTTGGTGACGAATTGCAGTTGGACATTGTCCCTTCGTCCATTTGGGCATTTCTCCCCAAGGAATTCGAAGAGGAGTTGGTCAAGAAAGAGACCGCTTTTCGCGGCCGGAAGGAAGAAGACATTAAACGGACGCGATTCAAGATCGGCTTCAGCGGCGGCAGGGCGACCATCAAGGTCGTCGAGCAAGATCCGCTTCCTGGTCATCGTTGATCGGCGCGCCCGATGAAGTAGAAACGTTGCGAGCCGTAACCTCGAACCAGCCGCGCGGCTGATTCGAGGTTACGGCTCGCAGTCATTTTGAACTTCGAGATGCCGCTATTTCAACTTTTCCTCCGGCGTTACACCGATGCTAAACCTTTTGATTCCGGCGAGCTTACCGGCCGCGATGATGTCGACTACCGTACCCCATTTGATCCCGTCCTGAGGCAGGACGATGAGCTTGGTCCGACCTTCGGAGACGCCGATTTCGATTGCCGTTTGCAGTTTATCTTCGGGCGTGTCCCTGCCGTCGACCTTATAGACGACCGATTTGTCGCGAATTTCCGCATCGACTTTGACGAATTCTTTCTTGACCTCTTCCGGCTGATACACTTTAGACTTGGTCTTGTCCGTCCGATTCATATTCGGCATCAACATAACCTTTTTCATCGCATCGTACGAAGTCGTGAGGATGAAAAAGATCAGGAGCACGAGGGCCACGTCGATGAGTGGGTTCATGTCCAGGTGTTCTTCGAGATCCACGTGGTGGGTCATTTGCGGCTCGTACTCGGCGAGCGCCTCTTCGAAGAACGGATGGGCTTCCAGCGGGACCCACTTGTTGTCGTGCGGGCCGCGGACCTCGTCGGTGAGGTCCCAGACTCCTTCGTGAAGGCCCTCGAGCACTTTTTGGGCGGTCAGTCCACTCGTGATGTTCGGGGAGCCTTCATGTCGAATTTGCCAGCTCATTTCTTCTCCCCCAGCTCGGTGTGAATGACCGTGACCATACCCTTGGTGCGGTATTGCTCGAGCGCCGCGCTCATTTCCTTGATCAGAGCGAAATCGAGAGATTTGTGGGCTGCGACGCGAATTTCCTTAACCTTTCCTTTGTCCAGGATTTCTTCCACTTTCTTGAGGCAATCATCCCTATTGAGCGACGGAACTGCGCCATGATCGCCGGCCTCCGTCTGCCAATTCATCTGGTATTGGCACGGCTCGGCTTCGGAAATGTATTTGATCCCAATCCAGATCATTATCGGATTGGCTTCCACTGTAACGACTCTTGGATCAACGGTCGGGACGGCAATGTTCGAGATGACGGCGGCGACAGTCGAAGTCATCATGAAGAAGATCAGGAGCACAAGGCTGACGTCGATCAGGGGGATCATGTCGGGGTCGGCTTCTTCCTCTTCGGCCTTATTGCTCCAGCCGAAGCCGGTTTCGACCGGCTCGAGGGCTTCCGCCTGAGCGTCGGTACGGAGCGGGTCCGCGCGCGGCACGAAGCCGGAGAACGCCGGCACCTTGTCGATCATGAACCAGTCTTCGGTCTTGGCCGGGCGGATTCGATCTTCGCCGAGCAGCCGGCCTTGCTGGAGCCAATCCGTCACCACCTCGTAGGGCACATCGCGATAGACGGTCTTGCCCTGGGAAAGCCAGACATCGAAGTAGAACTTCTTGGGCGTAGACATGCGCTTCTCCTCCGATCGGATTCGAGAAATGTGACGTCGCTACTCCGAAATGTGTCCGGTACAAAACGACTATTTGGACGATCTGAGCGTTTGTGATCGTGGCCAAGCCTGCTAAGACTCGGCCACGATGAGAATCGTCGCGACGCCTCAAACGCGCTTGGCGGCGACGGCTGGCTCCGGTGGTTTGCCTTTGGGCGCGGTCGGACCTCCCGGAACCGCGACAGCAACCGCGGCACCGGCGGGTGGCGTGGCCGGCGGCGGATTGTCCTTGTAATTCTGCACCAGCGTGATGAGCTTCTGGCCGGCGCTCTTCATTTGCAGCTCGAACTTGTGGATGCCGGCCTTGTACATGACGTGCGTGAACACCAGCGGAATGGCCGTGATAAGCCCCATCGCAGTCGCGAAGAGGGCCAAGCCAATCTTGCCCGAGCTTTGAGCCGCCGCGCCTTGTTCGCCCTTCGCCGTGGCTTCGCCGATGGCGCTAAACGTCTCGATCATGGATACGACCGTGAGCAGCAGCCCCACCATCGTGGCGATCTTGGCGAGGCCGAGCATCGGCGCCAGCAGGAAATTCAGCTCCGGCAGAATTTCGAGCTCGATTACATTCGCCATCGACCGTCGCATCGCCGCAGCGCCCTGTTTGGCGTTGTCCAGGCCCGCGACGAATAGCTTGCGCGGAATCAATCCTCCCTGCATCGCGCAAAAATTTCTTGCCCCCTCGATGCCGTCCTTTGTCAGGACGGCCTGAAAGACTGGGAGGAAGGTTCCCAGGTTGGTCTTGGCCCCCATGTTCAGCAGCTTCCGCCACAGGAGAAGGGTCAGACCGCTCATGGACATGAACAGAAGTGGAAAGAAGAAGTACCACTCGTTCTGGATGAAGTCGCCTAGTGCTTTACTCATTGCGCGTGGGATCCGTGAAAAAGGGGTAAACGGAAAGGGACACTGGTCCGGGTTGTGACGGTTGCACGGTTCGGACCAGCCCGCCAATCTCCCGCAAAGGGTTCATGGAGATTTCTTAATCTTCTTCTTCGTCAGCGGCTAGCTTCGACTTGGCAACAATTTGCTGTTGCACATTCCCCGGCACCAAGTCGTAGTGGCTGAATTCCATTGTATAGCTTCCTTGCCCTTGCGTGATACCCCCAAGTTGGGCTGCGTATCGGGTTACTTCCGCCAGCGGGGCCTTGGCCGTGATGACGGCCAAGTTGCCCGGCAAACTGTCCTGGTTTTCGACCCGGGCCCGCTTGGTCGTCAGGTCGCCCAGGATCGAGCCCGTGTAATTGCTCGGGCAGGTCACTTCGAGGGTAACGATCGGTTCGAGCAACTGCGGCCCGGCGGCCTGAAATGCCTTTTTGAAGGCGTAGCGGGCCGCGGTCTTGAACGCCGCCTCCGAACTATCGACCGGATGGTCCTTTCCAAAGTATACCTCAACCGCGACATCTTGCATCGGATATCCGGCAAGAGCGCCCCGTTCGACCAATTCCACGCAGCCCTTCTCGCAGGCCGGGATGAACTGATTCGGGATCGTGCCGCCCACAATATGGTCTAGGAAGGCGAAGTTGTTCTTGGCGTGGTAGTGGGCTGAACGCAACTTTTCGAAGCGGCTCTTGTTAGCGAATTTTTCCTCCAGCTCCTTTTGGTTCGTGATGTCGCGCGGCAGGGGATAGACGCGCAGGTGCACCTCGCCGAACTGGCCTCGGCCGCCGGACTGCTTCTTGTGGCGATGGTCGCCCTCGCCTGAGCGCGAAATCGTTTCGCGGTAGGCGATCTTCGGTTCCTTGGTAACGATTTCGAGTTCATAGCGCCGCTTGAGCCGCGCCTGGACGACGTCGAGGTGTAGTTGACTCGTGCCGCTGATGACCAGTTCGTGGGTCGAGGCGTCGTGATGGACCACGAACGTCGGATCTTCATCGACCATCTTGTGGAGGCTGCCCGACATCTTCTGCTCATCGCCGCGCGCCTTCGGTTCGACCGCGAGGCTGAACATCGGCGTCGGGAAGGTCGGCACGGGCAGCTTCAGGCCGTTGGCATGCGTCATGACGGTGTCGCCGATCTGCAAGCCTTCGACTTTGGCAACGGCGATGATGTCGCCGGCAATGGCCTCGGGGACAGGCGCACTCGCCTTCCCTTGGATCTTCAGCAAGCCGGTGATTCGGGATTCCTTTGCCGTGCGGGCGTTGAACAGGTGTTTGTCCGGCGTGATCTTGCCGGAGAAAACGCGGATATAGCTTAAGTTTCCGACGAATTTGTCGTTGATGGTCTTGAACACCTGACCCACAAAATCGCCCGACTCGCTTGCGGTAATGCTGGTGGGTTCGACACCTTCCTTGTTGGGCTGGGCGGTCCGGGCAATGGCTTGAGTCGGAGAGAGAGCGTCGTTGCCGATCGCTTCGAGGAACTCGGCGACGCCGATGTCTTTCTTGGCGGACATGCAGAATATCGGGATCAATGAGCCGGCGGCCAGCGCCTTCGGTATGACGCCCAGGAGCTCGTCGGTCGAGATCGCTTCCTCCAGCAGGTATTTTTCCATCAGCTTTTCATCGACTTCGACAATCGCGTCCATCATTTGCGCGCGGGCTGCCGCTAGATCGATGGCCGCGCCGGCAGGCGGTGGCGAGGGCGGATTCAGCACGTCCACGACGCCCGTAAATTTTGCTCCGACGCCGATCGGCGCATTAAAGAGGACCGCGCCTTTGCCAAAAGTCTCGCGGATATTCGACAGGAGTTGCTCGAAATGGATGTTCTCGGCATCTAGCTTGTTGATCACGATCATTCGAGCGAGGCCGCGCTTGCCGGCCTCGTTGAACATGCGCCGGGAATTCACTTCGATGCCCGCGGGGGCCGAAATCACGATGACCGCCGTTTCGATCGCCGAAAGCGATCCGAGCGCCGCGCCGACGAAATCGGGATAGCCGGGCGTGTCGAGCAAGTGAACCTGTTTACCTTTGTAGGTTGCGTTGAGGACGCTCGTGTCAATGGAGAATTTGCGGTGGTGTTCTTCTTCGTCGAAATCGGAAATGCTGGTGCCTTCGTCCACGCTCCCTCGCCGATCAACGGCTCCGGCTTTGAAGAGCACCGCGTCGGCGAGCGTGGTCTTGCCGGCAGCGCGGTGCCCCACGAGGGCAAGGTTGCGGATGTCTTCCACCGAATGCTTCGCCATATCGACTCTCCATCGGTTTTTGTTTTGTCAGCCCGAAGCGCCAGCGAGGGTTTTGTTCGAGTGGGCCAACCTTGCGCTTCGGGCTAACAAGCGTCGGGCCAACATAGCCAATTCAAGTCGGTACGGGTTTCACCGGTGCATTTTGGAATGCCCCGGCAAGATCAATGCGTCCTTCATACAAGGCCCGGCCGATGATGCAGCCGTCGAGCTTCAACTCCGCGAGCCGTCGCACGTCCTCGACCGTGGTCACGCCGCCCGACGCGAACACGGGGACGGCGACCGATTTCTGCATTTCGGCGAGAGCGTCGAAATTCGGCCCTTCGAGCATGCCATCGCGGCGGATGTCGGTATAAACGATCGCCGCCAGCGGCCAGGCGCTGACGCGATGCGCAACTTCAACGGCTGTCTGTTCCGAGGTTTCGAGCCAGCCATGAGTCGCGAGCCGGCCGTCGCGAGCGTCGAGGCCGAGAACGACGCGGCCGCCGTGCCGTTCGCATACGGCTCTCAGCCAGGCCGGATCCTTCAGGGCACGCGTGCCAAGCACGATCCGTCGCACGCCCCAGCGAAGCGCTTCCAAGACATGCGAATCGTCGCGAAGGCCGCCGCCGACCTGACACGGAATCGAAACGGCCGCCGTGATTCTTCTGATTGTGTCGCCGTTGACCGGATGGCCCGCTTTGGCACCGTCGAGATCGACCAGGTGAAGGCCGCTCGCGCCCTGCTGCTCCCAGCGCCGCGCCACGGCGACCGGGTCATCGTCGAATTTGGTCTCTTGCGCGTAGTCTCCCTGCTTGAGGCGCACACAGCACCCGCCGCGCAGGTCGATCGCCGGATAGATGAGCATAGCCAAGCCCCGCCCACGGTCGAACGACCGCTCGGCAAGACTTATTGTGAAAGTCCGTTGAAGGAATTGCAAGTAGGCAATTGGAATTGCCGGGCGCTCAACGCGATTCCATCACCGGCACCGTGTTGAGGAGGTCTTGCACGACGTCCTCGACGCGCTTGCCTTCGACTTCCGCTTCCGGCTTCAAGATCAAGCGATGCCCCAGCACGCCCAAGGCAATTGCCTGCACGTCCTCGTGCGTGAAGAAATGCCGGCCGTCGAGCAAGGCGCGGGCGCGGGCGCAGCGAAGCAGAAACAGCGCCGCGCGCGGACTGGCGCCCAGGGCTAGGTCGGCGTGGTCGCGGCTGGCCTCGGCGAGGTGAACGATATAGTTCATCAGCCCTTCGTTGCCGTACACGTATTGGAGCAATCCCTGCATTTGCAGGATCTGTTCCGGTGAGAATAGCGGGCTGACTTCCACCGTGGGCTTGCTGTGCAGCTTGAGCATTTGCACTTCGAAATCGTGCCCCGGGTAGCCCATCTGGACGCGAAGCAAAAACCGGTCGAGCTGCGCCTCGGGCAATCGGTACACGCCTTCTTGCTCGATCGGATTCTGCGTCGCGAGCACGAGGAAGGGCTGAGGAAGTGGCAACGTCGTCCCTTCGATCGTGACTTGATTCTCCTGCATCGCTTCCAGTAACGCCGATTGCGTTTTGGCGGGCGCGCGGTTGATTTCATCTGCGAGCAAGACCTGGCAGAAGATCGGGCCTTTGCGCAGAACGAATTCGTTAGTCCGCCGGTCGTAGATGTAGGTGCCGGTCACGTCGGACGGAAGGAGGTCCGGCGTGAACTGGACGCGTGAATAAATGCAGCCGAGGATGTGCGCGAACGTCTTGGAGAGCGTCGTTTTCGCGACGCCGGGCACGCCCTCGAGCAGGACGTGGCCGTTGGCGAGCAGGGCGATGAGCAGGCGTTCCGTCACCGCATCCATGCCGACGACGATGCGGCTGATCTCCGCCATCACCTTTTGCCGCAGCGTGCGCGCCTGGGCTGCGAATTCTCGAACAGCAGCGTTCTCAGCGCCGAGCGTCGTCGGTGCAGTCATGCCACTTCCCCGACCATTCCGAAATCTTCCTCAGTCATTCAGCGTATGAATCATACGCGGAATCGGGAGCACCGAAGGTGGAGGTTCAACCGATCCGGATCGCTTGGTCGCGGATCATCGCCTTTAGCAGGCTTAGCCTTCCCTGCCACCGTTGCCGATCGTAAACGGACATGACGATCGGGTCGGGACCAAAGGCGACTACCCAAGCGCGTCGAAGATCGCGGATGATTTGGTTGCGCCGCCAAAACGGCGCTTCCACGGTAAACCGCGGGGCGGGCACGCCCTCGGCCGGTGTGAGATCGAGTTTGGCGAACATCTCCCGCGCCTGGCGACGCGCGAGTTCCTCGAACAGGCCTTGGCCAAGCCCATTTCGCACGCGCTGATCCAGCAAGCCCACGCGCGGCCGAAGCTGATTCAGCACCATCGCCAACCGCGGCATCTTTCGCGAGACAGGATGGCGCGAGCGAATAAACGACCCCAGTGCGTAACAGGCCAGAATGACCGCCCCCACGATCAACAGAGCGCGAACGATCTGGGGGATGTATTGGCTCAGGAAAGCATTGAAGGGATCCGCTCGTTCGATTTCCTGAAAGATCCCGCTCTGTTCGAGTTCCGAGGCGACGGCGTCCGCCACTTCGGGGTGTTTCCAGATCAGGTCCTTGTTCTGCCACAGGTAATCGGCCAGTTCCTCGGGCGAGACCGGTAGCGCTTGCAGAGAGAGGTCATAGTCCTTCCTTTGCCAGATTCTTCCGTCTTCCATGAAGATGACGTGGGTGCGCTGGCCTTTTTCGCCGAACATGAGCCAATCGACGCAATTGAACGCGAATTGAAGGTTGTCGTTGCTCAGTCGGCCGCGCGGCAGCATCATGCTGTTGATGAAAATGCTATGGTCGGCCAGGAGCAGGAACCGCCCGCCGCCGGCATAGCTTTGGCCCAGGGCAAATGGCAGCGGGCGACCGAGTCTTTCCCTCATCCGAAACTCATCGCAATGCCACTTTCCGGCCGGGAATTCGGCGAGAATTGGCAGGGCGGCTCCTGAAGTCGGGAGGCAGGACGGCCTGTTTGTTGCAACAAATCTGAGTTCGCCGTCAGGCCCTCGAAAGAGATCGGGCTCAGCGCCATTCGCGCGTGCAAGGTACGGACAATCATAAGAACTGTCGAACCCGGGTCCGCCGCGAGCGCTAACGAAATCGCCGGTGACGGCGACACTAAAGCGAGCCGTCAACTGGGCGCTTAGTTTTTGATCGGTGGCAACAAACAATGCGCCGCCGCGGTCGACGAAATTGCGCAAATCGAATTCGATATTGTCGATTGCATCCTCGTACGGCTCGCCTGACGGTCTCGCACCATGAAATGAAATGATCAATACTCGACTTGGGTCTTCCGCCGCCAGCGATTCGAGGTCTTTGACCGATTCGATCGGCGTCAATCCCTTGCCGGCGAGCAAAGCACGAAATCCCTGCGTGCCTTCGCCGGTAATGCGGCTTTGCGCTTGCAGTTGCGGGATTGCCGCCAGCGTAATCAAGACAAGGCAGATGGCGCCGGTCGCGCGAATTGTGGACCATCGGCCGTTCATGGCTCGTCGACTCCAGCCAACGTACAAATGTCCTTTCGTGCAATGTCGATTTGCGTTTCGACGAGCGGTTCATTGGGCGGAGCGTAACGCGCTTGTTCGTAGACTCCTGCCAGTCGCTGCGCCGTCGCCTGGCGGAGTTGATCTTCAGCGCCCATCTGTTTGGCGACGGCGTGGTGATGCCAATGGCGCGCGGGCTTGCCGGAAGTCCGCAATGCCAGATGGTCAAACGCCTCGATTAGTTCCTTACCGGTTCTGATTTGTTTGGGATGGATGGGCCACGAGCCGACGTCCCATCCGCCCGCGGCCGACTGCCGCGCGTTGCGCGGCTGCATCAGCAGCCTACGAGCCAAATAGGCGGCCACGATGACGACGCCGAAAACGAGAATCGCCGTCAGAACGCCTTCGCTCCCTCCGCCCGACGACGGATCGGGCACGATAAAGCCGGGCAGCGAGGAGCCTCCCGAGATCTTCGGAGCGCGGATATCCGGCAAGTCCGGCATTTGCCGGCCCTCGAGACTGTCAAAAGCGCGCTTCAGGAAGCGTCCGGTTCCTTGCAGTCGATCGCCAAGCTTGAGCTTCGATCCAAAGTTTTCAGGGAGGAAGTTCCATTTTGAGGTCTTGCCCCAGTCGATCCGGTTGAAGCCCTTCGTCAGGCGCTTGACGGCGTCGGAATTAGCCATGGACTTGGGTAGATACCCGCTCATGCGCTTAACGAATTCCCGGAAGCGCTCGGATTTGTCTGAACCATCGGTCGCGGCAAACCGATCATCGTCAGCCCACGGCGGCCGGTTGCCGTTGAATTTGGACGGGAACCGATCGTGTGGTTGCGTGGACGGCTGCTCGGGCTGGTGGGCATCGCGTACGCGCGGCGACAGATCGGGTGGTCCGTCGTCGGGGTTTCGCGGCTGAACAGGTAGGTTCTTCAACAAGTCGTCGATCTGGCTCGGTGATCTTCCGCCGGGAGCCGAGGCAAGCTTCTGGCGCAGCTGATTTTTCCAGTCGGGATTGTCGCGGGCAAAGTTGTTCAGACTCTTCTTCAGATCGGGATTGTTCTCGAGCGCTTTTTTCGCGTTCTCGAGATTGGTGCTATTCAAAAACTGTTTCAGCTGCGCCATCAACTCCGGATCGATCGACGGCGGCAACGACGTGCCGAACCGCGCGCGGAGTTGCCGGCTCATGGCTTCCGCGTTGGCTGGATTGCTGCCGGCATCCCAATCCGGAATCCGGACGTGCGATCCTTTGTCCTGGCCGAACGCCGAATTCGCGGAAATCGCCAGCATCATGCCGATCAAGGGCAAGCAACATCGCGTCATTTCGTCGGTTCGCGCTTCTCGTTCCTGTCGCTCTTCGAAGGATTGGTATTTGGGACCGGATCAAGCGGGGGCAGGGGCCCGGTTTGTGTGCCGGGCACCGTGAGCTTCGGCAAGGTACTGTAATTGCGGCCGCGGTATCTCGACGACGGGTGCGATGGCTCGTTCAATTCGTCGCTGAGAATGCGGCTGATCGCCTGCGAAGCCGCCCTCCGCACCGCTGCATCCTCGTCCTTGAGCGCTTTTTGCAGCGCCGGCATCGCCTCTCGGCCCTCGTATCCCATTTGGCCCAACGCATACGCCGCCGCAGCCCGTTTCTCGTTGATCGGATCGTGAAGCGCCTCAGTCACTGGCTTGAGCGCCTCTGGTCCTAGTGTCGCGAGGGCCATCGCCGCGTGCTGGCGCACCTGTGCGTCGGTGTCTTGAAGTGATCGAATCAGGTCCGGGATCAAATCCGCGAATTTCCGGGCGATCGAGCCGGAATCGCCCGATGCTGGCTCCGGCGGTGGCGCCGCCGGCACCGGCGGTTGCGCGCAAAGCCGCGCCGCCATGACAAACATGATCGCGATGGGTGTTACCGAGCGCATCACCAAGCCCCCGAACGGAAAGATGAAGCACCATACCCAGTTTACCCGGCCCGTCCAGTCGGGCCAAGCGCTTTGTGCATCCGCAGAAGCGGTCGGAGCGCAAAGCGCGCCTCGCAATCGAGCATCACTCCATTTTCGTTACGCCGTGCATTTTCGTGGAAGTCGATGCGTTGCGGTCGTACGAAGCGGTACATTTGATTTATTCGTCAATCTTTGCCTAAACTTACTGCTTGTCCGATCAATGACTGCAGCGCGTCGTTGGCGTCGCGAAGTGAAATCAAGTAGTCTGGGAAAGGCTCGTCGGTTATAGTGGCTGTAACGCCTACCGAAAGGAACGCCATGTTTCGCACCATTCCAGTTGCGCTCGCGTTGTCGTTGACTTTGCTTTTCAATTCGATTTCAGCCGCTCAGGCCGGCGCGGAAGACGCCCCGGAAAAGAAATTCGGGGACTTCGCCAAGCTCGTCAAGGGCGCGAAGGAGGTCGAGGGCCTCTTCAAGCTCTACCAGAAAGACGACCACGTCTACATGGAGATCCCCCCGCATCTATTCGAAAAGATGCTGCTGGCGCCGATCGCCATCGCGCGCGGACTCGGGTCTGGCGGAAGCACGCTCAACGACGAAGAGCAATGGGTCCTGTTCTTTCGGCGGGTGGGCGACAAGGTCCACCTCGTGCGCCGCAACGTGCACTACAAGGCGACGCCGAACAGTCCCGCGGCTCATGCCGTCGAGACGACCTACGCCGATTCCATCCTGATGTCGTTGAAGATTCAGGCAGTCAACCAGATGCAGAACGCCGTCGTCATCGACCTCAACGACATCTTCTTTACCGATTTCGCCGAGCTAGGCCTAGGTTCACTGGATTCGAGCCGGACGGTCTGGCAGAAGATCAAAGGCTATCCGAAGAACATCGAACTTGAAGTCGCGGCGACCTTCAGCGGCGGCGCTGGCGGAGACGGCGCCATCGACGAGCGCGGCAAGACCGTCGTCATCCATTACGGGCTGGTCGAGCTGCCCGACGGCTACCAATCCCGACTCGCCGACGACCGCATTGGCTACTTCCTCACCGCCGTCAAGGATTTCTCCAGCGACAACCGCGAGACCGCGTTCGTCCGCTACATCAATCGTTGGCGACTCGAGCGCGTCGATGGATCGCCCTGGAAAGAAGGCGGCAAGCTCGTGCCGCCGAAAAAGAAGATCGTCTTCTGGATCGAGAAATCCGTTCCCGACGAGTATCGCGCGGCCGTCCGCGAAGGGATTCTTGAATGGAATAAAGCGTTCGAGGCAATTGGATTCCGCGATGCGATCGAAGTGCGGCAGCAGGAAAATGAAGATTTCGATCCGGAGGACATCAACTACAACACGTTTCGCTGGACGACTCACGACATGGGCTACGCCATCGGGCCGTCGCGCGCCAATCCGCTGAACGGCGAAATCCTCGATGCGGACATTCTCTTCGACGCCAGCATGGTCCGCTATCTCAAGATGAGCCATTTGATTTACAAGCAAGGCAAGGGCTTCGACGAGCCGGCCAGCTTGATCCAGGCGGCACAGCATGGGCTGCTCATGCCGCGTCCAAGCTTGGCGATCGGCCGCGGCGGTTGGAACAATCGTGAATCGGCCGACCCGGAGCAAAGGCTGCGCATGCAGTTCCAGATGTTCCGGCAAGGCATGTGCCAGTGCGCTTCGCAGAAACGATCTGAGCTAGGCTTGGCCGCGACGTCGTGGATGATTCGCAATCCCGGCGAAAAGGTGCCCGACGAGGTCATCTTCCAATCGATCAAGGAAACGACGATGCACGAAGTCGGCCACACGCTTGGCCTGCGGCACAACTTCAAAGCCAGCACCATGCTCAAGGCCGACCAGTTGAATGACACAGCCCTGACGCGAAAGAAGGGCCTGGTCGGAAGCGTCATGGACTACAATCCGGTCAACATCGCGCCGAAAGGCGTCAAGCAGGGCGACTATTTCAGCACGACGATTGGACCCTACGATTTCTGGGCGATCGAATACGGATACAAGCCGCTTTCCGGGGGCACCGACGGCGAAGCCGCGGAACTCAAGAAGATCGCCAACAAGTCCGCCCAGCCCGGCTTCGACTACGCCACCGACGAAGACCTCTATGGCGGGCCCGATCCGCTCGTCAACATGTGGGACCTCGGTTCGGACCCGATGCGCTATGCCCAGGACCGCATCGTGCTCGCCGAGGAATTGATGAAGGGCCTCGCCGACCGCGTCACCGAGTCCGGCGACGGCTACCAGCAGACGCGCGGCGCGTTCGGCATGCTGCTGCGGCAGTATGGCGACGGGGCATACCTCGTGTCGCGTTACGTCGGCGGCATGCAGATTCACCGCGATCATAAGGGCGATCCCAATGGCCGCGACCCGTTCGACCCGATTCAGTCCGCCAAGCAGCGCGACGCCCTGAAATTCCTGCGGGAGCATATCCTGACGGACAAGCCGTTCAATTTCCCGCCCGAATTGTTGCGCAAGATGGCGGCCGACCGCTGGATGCACTGGGGCAACGAGCAGAATGTGATGCACAGCGTCGATTTCTCGCTGTACGATCGCGTGATTCGCATTCAACGCGTGGTCATGGACGAGCTGATGAGCGCATCGACCCTCGCTCGCGTGCAGGACAACTCGGTTCGTGGCGCCAAGGACGACCGCCCGCTGCAAATCGCCGAAGTCTTCCGCACGCTGACGGACAGCGTCTGGGGAAACATGGGTCACGACGACAAATCGGCGGTTTCATCGATTATTCGGCGCAACCTGCAGCGCGAATACCTCGACCGGCTCACCAGGCTGGTGCTGGGGACACAGTCGGGCGACGGCTTCTTTTCGTTCCTCGGAATGTCGAGCTCGGTTCCGGAAGACGCTCGCAGCCTGGCGCGGATGCACTTGCGCGATACAGCCAAGCGAATCGATGCCGCTCTTGCCGACTCGGCTGCCTCGAGCGACGACACGACGCGCGCCCATTTGGAAGAGTGCAAGGAGCGCATCGCCAAGGCCCTCAACGCCTCGATGCGCGTTAACAACTGACTCGTTCATTTACCGGCAACAGCCTCGGTTGGCCAATTGGCTAACCGTGGCCGTTGCCATTTCCGGTTACTGCACTTTCGCGACTGAGAAGTGCGGATTCTCGATGAGTCCGATACTGTTCCCGAATGGATCGGCGACGACTGCGACCTTGATTCCGCCGCCGACTTCATTCACTCCCTCGCACACTTTGGCCCCGATCGATTGAAGCCGGCGCACCTCGGCCACGACGTCGGCGACGCCCCAATAGGCGACGCTGCCTCCCTGTCCCGGCGTGCCATCGGGAATCAATCCCAATTCGAACCCTCCGATCTCGTAGCCAACATAGAACGGCTGATCGAAGTACGCCTCGCGTTCCGCGAAGAGTCCATAGAACTTCTTAGCCTTGGCCAGGTCGGGGACGTGGTAGATTACAGTGCGCAAGCCCTTGATCATGAATTCCTCGCTGGCTGGTAAATGAGACGCCGGTCATCAACGAGCGACAGATCGCGGATAACAAACCCATTTCTTCATTCGATTGATGTAATTCTTTCCTTAATGACGCATCTTTTACAACCTTTGCTTCCATTCGAGAGTTGGCCTTTTTCTTATTCTGCCCGCCCGCTATAGGCCCGATTCGTCCGACGGCCACTCGCTTCCGCCGGACTGCGAAGCAAGACGTTTCGCAGGATTGGTTCAAAGAGGATTGTCCATGCGCAAGGACGTGCTTGGTGTCGGGCTCGTGGCAATTGGCATCAGTTTGCTGCTTCACCCGGCTCGCGCGTGGGCGGGCTGAAGCCCCACGGGGTGTGGCCCCGTCATGATCGGCGGTTCGCCGATCGAGTATCCCGGCAGCTATCCGGCGCAACCCTACCCGACGTACCCTGGGCAGCAACAACGGCCTACGAATCAAAATGCCCTCGTTCGCACGACGCAGACCACGCCGAACATGGGCCAGTTTCGCATGCAAGCCGCGGAAGAGCCGGCGCCGCGCCGCGCATTGCCGCCTTTGCCGGTGCCATCGGCGGATCAATTCGGTTTGGGCGCGAAGAATCGGATCGTCGACGTCGATTGGTCAAACGTGCGCCGTCGGCTGACGGGGCTTTCGGTTACTAGTTTCCATCTGCAGAAGCTACCTGCCGGATTCCGATTCACGATCGTGGTGCCGAATTCCAACGGCGAGCGCCACAAAATCGAGTGCGAATCCGAAACCGACGCCGACGCCATCGAGCAAGCCTTGACCTCGGCCGAACGTGGAAGCCGGCGATAATTTGCCACAAATTCGAGTGCGGAAATGTGGCCCGTTTCGGTCAAGTTCATTCGTTGCCCCAAGCGATGGAGGGCAATTGAATTGTGGGGAAAGCGGCGCTAAAGCGATCGATTGCAATTCTCTCGTACCTGACGGTTTTTGCACTCGTCATCTCTGAAACCCATTCGACCGCGGAATTGCTGATTGCAGGCGGTGGCCTCGTACTTTTGTTGGACAGATACATATTTCGATTACTGTCCTGGCCGTCGCGCCAATGGAAGAAAGAGGTCTGTCTGCGATTGGGTTCGTTTTTTCTCGGAGCACTGTTCTTTTTCTTGATTCGGCCGGGGATCGTACCCGTCTTGGAGGCAGCTTATCGAGGAGTGATGCTCTGCCTCGCGATTGCGATCTTGGAGCAAATCACGTGGGCACTAGGACGAATTTGTCCATCTCGTTGGACTGCTCTCGCCATCGTTGGCCTGTGTGTAATTGCGGTTTCTCCTGTTGTTGCTTTCCTTCATCCCTTGCGCACGGTGCCAAAGCGGGGCCCGGAATCGCTTGGACTAGGATTCGATGACGTCCGTTTCCGTTCGGCAGATCAGACACAACTTGCCGCTTGGGTTATTCCGGCCGAACATGCTCGTGGTAACGCGATTTTTTGTCATGGACACGGCCGGTGTAGAGGGCAGGGGCTAGCACTGTTCCCATTGCTTCACTCCCTCAATCTGAACATCGTGGCGTTCGATTTCCGCGGACATGGCGACAGCGATGGTCACGTCTCGACATTCGGCGACCGCGAAGTCAAGGATCTTCAAGCCGCCACCGAGTACGTTCGTGAACGGTATCCTGGACAGCCGCTCTTTCTGATCGGCGTCTCATTAGGGGCTGCGGTTTCATTGCAGGCGCTGCCAACGCTTGGCAAAGTCAGCGGCGTCTGGAGTGAAGGCGCATTCGCTCGGCTCGACGACGAAGTGGATCACGAATTTCGATGGCTTCCGCGCAGTCTCCGCAGCCCCGTAGTGAAGGCGTACAACATCGCCGGCTGGATCGACTGCGAATTCTGGGCGCCGCTCGTGAATCCCGTCGATTCCCTGGAAGACGTCGACGTGCCGATCTTTTTCTGTCACGGCACGCGGGATGAATTGGTGCCGATTGGTCAGGCCGGGCTTTTATACGATCGGTATCGCGGATCAAAACAATGTTGGTGGGTCGAAGGAGCATCGCATTACAACGTTCGTCAGCATAATCAGAACGAATATCACCGCCGGCTTGCGACCTTCGTGCAATCTTGCCTGGCAAATCATGGCCGTTAGGCGGATCGGCCCGGCTCGAGACGTTCCGAAACAGCTTCCGCCAAGTCAACGACGCAGTTCATCAATCGAGCGCCGATTCTGCGAAAATGAATTTCCGCCAGCGCCTTGACTTCATCCGTGCAATTGCTGAAGATCACGGTTAAATGCGGCTCGCCCGCGGCGAATAACCTATTGTTCGCCGACGCTCGTTCAGACACCTTTAGACCGAGTATTAGCCATGACGTGGATCATTGTCGCGCTGGTCGTAATCGCGATCCCTGTCGTTCTGGTGATCTGGTGTGTGTCGATGTACAACGGGTTAGTTGTGCTCCGCAACCAGTTCAAGAACGCTTTCGCACAGATCGATGTGCAGTTGAAGCGGCGCTACGATCTGGTTCCGAACCTCGTCGAGTGCGTCAAGGGCTATATGACCCATGAACGCGAAACGCTCGATGCCGTGATCAAAGCTCGCAACGTCGCTTACCAAGCGGGCCAGCGGGCTGCGGCCGATCCGTCCAATTCGCAGGCGATCAAGGAATTGAATCAGGCCGAATCGCAGCTGGGTGCGGGCCTGGGCCGATTGCTCGCAATCTCCGAAGCGTATCCCGAACTGAAGGCCAACACCAACATGATGGCCCTTCAGGAAGAACTGACCTCGACCGAAAACAAAATCAGCTTCGCCCGCCAATCCTTCAACGACTCCGTCACGAGTTACAACAACCAGCGCGGCGTCTTCCCCAGTTCGATCATCGCCGGCATGTTCGGTTTCACCGAAGCGCAGTTGCTGGAGATGGAGCCCGCCGCGCGGGAAGCGCCCAAAGTCTCCTTCAAATAAGCCGCACCGCCACGACAAGTAATCGGCGCCGACCATGGACTTCTTTCAACAGCAAGCCCGAGCGCGGAAAAAGACGGGCGAGCTCCTCTTCATGTTCGCGCTCGGAGTCATTTGCCTCATCACGTTGACCTATTTGCTCGTGGTCGTCGCCCTTCATTTCTGGGGCGGTCGTGCCGGTCCCCATCCGATTGCCATCGGTTACTGGAATCCGTTCATTCTGTTGGGAGTCGCCGCGATTCTGCTGATGGTGATTTCCGGAGGCAGCCTGTACAAGGTTTCGGAACTCTCCGGAGGCGGACAGTCGGTGGCCCTGCTTGTCGGTGGCAAGCCAATTATGCCGTCGACGACCGATTTCGCCGAGAAACGGCTGCTCAACGTCGTCGAGGAAATGGCGATCGCCTCGGGCGTTTCGGTGCCCCCGGTCTACCTGCTGGATGAGGACTGCATCAACGCGTTCGCCGCTGGCCACGCGCCGAGCGACGCCATCATCGCTGTCTCGCGCGGCTGCCTGAAATACCTCAATCGCGACGAACTGCAAGGCGTCATCGGCCACGAATTCAGTCATATCCTCAACGGCGACATGCGCTTGAACATCCGGCTGATGGCGCTAATTTTCGGCATCACGGTCATCTCGTTGATTGGTTATGTCATTCTGCGTTCGGTCGGTTCGAGCGGTTCGGGCAGGAGAGACGGGCGCGGCGTCGCCGTGGTGTTTATCATCGGCGTGGGGCTTTATATCCTCGGCGTCGGCGGTGCATTCTTCGGCCAACTCATTCGCGCCGCGGTTTCCCGGCAGCGCGAGTTTCTCGCGGACGCGAGTTCGGTGCAATTCACGCGCAATCCCGACGGCATCGGCGGAGCGCTAAAAAAAATCGGCGGCCTGAGCCAAGGATCCAAGGTCCATCATTCAGGATCGAGCGAGATCGCTCACATGTTTTTCGCCGATGGCACGGTGTCCGCGTTCGCTCAGATGTTCGCGACACACCCCCCACTCGAAGAGCGCATTCGTGCGATCGATTCGCATTGGGATGGGCAGTTCATCCATACCAAGGAATTGGACCAGGACGCGGAACACCACAAGGACCTACAGCGCCCGCGCCGACCGCTCGGCTCGCTGCCAGGCATTCCCGGCCTGCCGCAATTGCCGATTCCGGTCCTTGCACTTGCCGGCGAATCCCCCACGCCACCGATTGACGACGTCCAAGTCGTTCAGCCCGGCGAAGATGCCGAGCCGCCGGTCCCGGCCACGATCTCCGCGCGGGTCGTAGACGCGATCAAGGAGCCATTCTCAGCCCGGGCCGTCATCTACGCGTTGTTGCTCGATTCGGATCAGTCGGTCCGCGACCGACAATTGGCGAGCCTGCACACCACCGACATCGACCCGCGCGACATCGCCGAATTGCAACGCCTCGAACCCGACGTGCGCGCTATCCCCGAAGGCAACCGGATGGTCATCGTGCAGCGTGCCAAGCCTGCACTTCGGCAAATGTCCGTCGAACAGTACCAGACGTTTCGCGGTCACGTCGAGCAGTTGATTCTGGCGGACAAGCGAATAAGCCTCTTCGAATTCTGCCTGCATAGTCTCGTGATTTATCAGCTAAACGGCGTATTCGGCCTTCGCCGTCGGCCGCTTCTCCGTTACCGTTCAATCTCAGCATTGCGAAACGAAGCGCAGACGATCATCGCCACGCTGGCGTGGAACGGCAGCGACGACGAGGTCGCGGTTCGAAAGGCGTTCGAAGACGGCTGGCGCGAATCGTTCGGAGACATGCAAGCGCCGATCTTGCCGCCGCGAGACCAGGTCCCGCTCGAAAAATTCAGCGGCGCGATCAATCAATTCCGCGATGCGACTGGCACCGTTAAGCAGACGCTACTCAAGGGCTGCTTCGCCTGCATCCGTTCCGACGGCAAAATCACCCACAGCGAAGCCGACCTGATCCGCGCCGTCTGCTCGAGTCTCGACAGTCCAATCCCAATGATTACCGCCGACGTCGCGTGATCGTAGTATAGGCGAATGCGACTACGGAGGCATTTTCATTTTCGTCCGCTGTCGGCGGCAGGCGGTAAGGTCGAAGGGCCGTTGGGCGATAAAGTCCTCGCCACCCGAAACCCGACGTTGACGCCCCGGAATGCCGCCGCATTGTTGAAACGGCCGGCGGAGCGCAGGTTCGACGCACCATCGTTGAACGAGCCGCCACGCATCACACGGGTATGTGTGCTGACGATCACTAAATCGTCCTCCTTGTCGTCGCCTTCGGCAACTTTAGGATAGTCAACGTAGCTCTCCTGACACCACGTGTATACGTTTCCCAGCACATCGAATAAGGCGAAATCGTTCGGCTTCAGACTCCCTACGGGCCGCGTCCTGTCCGGGGAGTTCTTGAAGTACACGGCATACTTCGGCAGCAGGTCCTCGGTCTCTCCGAAATGCCGGGCTGTGACCGCCCCTGCTCGCGTGACATATTCCATCTCGGCTTCCGTGGGCAAACGATAGCCGCTCAAACTCAAATAGTTCGCCTTCAGCTTGATTTCACTGCCTTTACTTTCGTAACTCCATTGCTCCTCGGGAATCCCCTCCTGCCTGCTCAGCCAGTTGCAATAGACCGCCGCGTCGTACCAGGTCACGCCACCGATGGGACACGTCGGCTCGGGATAGCGCTTGAACTCGCTGTGCCGGTATGTCGGTCGGAAGCGCAAGTACTGTTCCTTCGTGACGGGAGCAGTAGCCAGTGCGAAAGTTCGCAGAATCCTTACTCGGTGTGGTCGTTCAATGTCGTTCCGGCCGGCTTCGGCTGGAGGCGACCCCATCGTGAACACCACCGGGCCGGGAATCACCACCATCGTCTGACTCTGACTGTTGACATACCACCGGGTTGTCGCGGGTGGTGCCGGTTGCGTGGTGGGTGGTGAGTGGTGGGTGGTGGGAGAAGAGGGCGCGCGGGAAGCGTTTTCTCCCGTCACCCGCCACGCGCCGGGCGCTACCTTCCCCTTGGCCCAATCGTCGTTGACCTGTTTAAGCCATGCTTCTTGCTGCCAGGTTCGGAGCAGCCATTCGCAGGCGGCATGAAGGCCCGCATCGGCGTCGCTGCGGTACATCTCCTGCAACTTCGGCAACAGTGCGCTGCGGTCGTCGCGCGGCAGCACCTTCTCGTCGAATTCGCCCAAACTCAGGAGCAACGCTCGGCGGATCGTGATGTCCTTTTCCACATCCAACCGGCTCGTGATTTCCTTAGCGTCCGCACGCAGCGGACTGAACTTGTGGATCAAATAGCTCCGCACTCGTGGATCCATACTATGCCGCAGCAGCGGCCAAACTTTTGCAGGCTGGTTCATTTTCAGTAGCGCCACCGCGGCGTTCGTTTGCCTCTTCGCGAGCTTCTCCTTTTCATCGTCCTTCGCATCGGCGGGCAACTTGCGGTCGATCTCGGCGATCAGCGTCGCAAGCCCTTCCTCGCCCCGAACCTTCAGCTTGGGAAAGAAGAAAGTGAACTGCGGCACGTCGCCGTTCATCACGAGATCCGCCAGAACTTTCGGTTGATCAATGGCGTAGTCGGCCAGAACTTCGGTCGCTAACGAACGCTCGACTTCGCCGCGACCGACACTGGCATACACCACGGACAGCGGAGCCAGCAATTTGACTCGCACGGGCCGCAACAAATCCATCCAATTGGCGAGATAGACTGCTGGCTCTTTTACCAGATCATCGACGACCTCTACTTGCACTTTTGACCATTTCTCATTCTCTGGGTCATATTTTGCCAACGCCGAGGCCGCTCGCAGCCGTTGCTTTTCCTTGTCCTTTTCGGGCTTTTCCGCCACCGCCCACAGCTTGTCCAGCAGCTCGTCCTTGTGCGAGAAGAGAGCGTCGCCGATCACCGCCACTTCCCCCCGGCGTCGCGTCGAGCATCCATTCGCAAAGGAATTCGACCTGCGTCGCATCCACCGGCAACAGCGCGAGGCTGATGTTAAGTTTCTGCCGGGATTTTGCCGCGGCCCCAGCGTATTCCACACGCAACAGAGGATCTGCCCATTTTCGAGAGTCGGACAAAAGGCCTATGGTTCGAGGCGCTTCAGTCGTGTCCATTATCAGAATGGCTTGCACCAAGGCCGTGGCCTGAGAAGCTTTCTCCTGTTCGATAGCGTGTTCGCGAATGGCAAACCCTACGACCGTCGCGACGACCAGCAACAGCAAACCAGTCACGATGCCGGCTGTCCATGCTGGGTTACGCTTCGCCCGCTTCCATGTCCGCTCGAGAGGTCCCACCGACCTAGCCGCGATCGGCCGTCCGTCCAGGAACGCACGCAGGTCCGCAGCCAAATCCAATGCGGTCGCGTATCGCTTCTTGGCGTCCTTTTCCAGGCACTTCAGGCATATCGTTTCCAGGTCGCTTGGGATGCTGGCAAGGACTGCGCGCGGCCTTTCCGGTTCGCGCGTGAGCACCTGTTGAATGGTCGCCATCATCGTTGCCCCCGTGAATGGGGGCTTGCCCGTCGTCAATTCATAGAGGATCGCGCCGAGGGCGTACACGTCGGTCAGCGTGCCGACTTCCTTGGTTTTCCCTTCCGCTTGCTCCGGGCTCATATAGCTCGGTGTTCCCATAACCGATCCGGTAGCGGTCATCTCCGCCTGGCCCATTTTCGCCAGCCCAAAATCGGTGATCTTCGGTTCGCCCGCCTCAGTCAACAGCACATTTCCCGGCTTCAAATCTCGGTGAACAACGCCTATCTGATGGGCTGTGGCGATTCCATCCGCCAGCTTTGCCACCATCGCGGCCGCATCCCGCGGGCCGAACCGCCCGGCGGCCTTGAGCCTCTCCGCGAGCGAGGCGCCGCCGACGAACTCCAGCACGAAGAACGGCTGGTCGTCGTGTCGGCCAAACTGAAACAACTGAACGATATTCGGGTGCTGGATCGCGGCGATTACCTCGGCCTCGATAAGGAAGCGGGCCTGAGCCATCGGGTCGGTATACTTGCCGCCCAGAATCATCTTGATCGCGACGAGCCGATTCAGGGTCTTCTGTTTGGCGCGATAGACGACGCCCATCCCGCCACGGCCGAGTTCCCCCTCGATCGCGAAGTCGGGGATCGCAGGGACGACCATACCGGATTGCGTTCCTTTCGCCACTCCCGTTGATTCGTAGGCGCCGGTATTCTCTTCCGTGGCCGTGATCTCGGCCGCCGACAAGGCTCGATGGCTGCCATCCGTTGTCTCAACCCGATGCTCATCCGTCTTGCCGGCAGATCGATTCGACGTGATGTCGGGATTGTCGGGGGACATTACGAACTCCGGCAGGCTGGATCGACCCGAATTTCGACATCTTAAACCAATCATCCGCGGAAGGCACGAACCGTTTTCAGACTTTTGGGGTTTCACTTCGCCGAGCGCTCATTTCCGATCAAGGCAAAAAAACTGTTTCGTTCCTTGCCGGCGCGGCACTATCCTTGAGGCAACCAATCTCTAAGGATGTCAGACATGACGTCGACCAGGCGCGTTCACGAACGAATCGTTGGCGAACTGAGATCAAGAGCATCCGCTTCGATCACGGACGCGGAACTTCTGAATCGATTCGTTGATTTGGGCGACGAATCGGCTTTCGCGACCGTGGTGGAGCGTCACGCACCAATCGTCTTTGGCTTGTGCCGTCGCCGGCTTGGCAATGCGGCCGACGCGGAAGATGCGTTTCAGGCGGTTTTCCTGGCCTTGGCGCGAAATGTTCGCACGATTCGAAAGCGGGCTTCGCTCGGGGCTTGGCTGTATGGCGCAGCCCATCGTGTCTGCCTGACGATCCACCGCGAGCAGTCGCGCGCTCGACGCGACAAGCGCGCCAGCGCGAATGCACAGTCTCATGATCCTTTGGCCGAGCTATCCGCCCGCGAATTCATGTCGGTCATCGACCATGAGTTGACTCGCTTGCCGGAACTGCTTCGGCTGCCGGTCGAGATGTGTCTCGTGGATGGACTGACGATCGAGGAAGTTGCCTCGCGCCTAAATTGGTCGAGTGTTTGCGTGAAAGGGCGGCTTCAAAGAGGCCGTGAGCGGCTCCGGCGCAGGCTCACAGCCCGGGGCGTCACACTTGGCATCGGTTTGACCGCCGCGACGCTCGAATCCGCGACGGCCGCCGTCCCCTCGAAGTTAATCGCTAGCGCACTTGACGCCATTCGCGGACAATCCTTACCTGCGATCGTCGTTCGCCTCGCCGGGGCAGCAACTCCTTCAAGTTCGATGTTCGGAAAATCAGCGGCGGCCGCGGCGTTCTGCGCGATCATTGCCCTCACGGCAGTCGTCGGAAGTCCAGACGATCCGGCCGGCAAACCCGCGATACCGACATCGCCGCCAAACCCAGTCGCCAAGCCCGTGCCCGAGCGCGTCGATGCATTCGGCGATTCGCTTCCGCCGGGCGCAGCGGCGCGACTCGGCACAATTCGGTTTCGCATGGGAATGTGGCCGAAACAGCTCGTGGTTTCACCGGAGGGATCGAGGTTCGCGTCGGTCGCGCACAATTACGTGATTCATCAATTGACAATCTGGAACGCGACGACTGGTCAGCCCATTCGGCAGGTCGATCTACCGGAGGTCGAAATCAACTCCATCTTCTGGTTGGCCGATGGCCGAGGGTTTGCCCTTGTCAAGGTCGCGGCCAACGACCTGGTCATGTGGGAATTTACCGACGAGAAAATTGAACCACCTGTCGTGGAATACGAAGGGGCCGCGCGCACCGTCGGCAATGGGGAAATTCGAACTGCCGCGCTTTCTCCGAATGGAAAACTGATCGCAGCCGGACTGCGCGCCGGGGACGGCGGCAACGAAGGAAAACTGGAAGTATGGAAACTTGTTCCCAATACTCACGTTCGAAAAATGAAGCGCGTTTGGCAATACGATTCACCGAACGTATTCCTCGATGTCGAGTTTACGTCCGACGGGAAACAAGTCGTCTGCGCGACGCAACAGCAAGAACAATGGCGTCCCGGTCCGAAGCCGCTGCCAAACGGTCCCACTCCACTGGTTCCCGGCAACGCCGCCGATGTCGCCGACGTATCCGTGCGCGATGCGGAAACCGGTCGCGAGACGGTTCGCTTCTCCGCACGTGTGGGCACTTATCGTCTTTCACCGGATGGCCGCACTCTTTTCGCCGGGGGCCGAAATGGCAGCGTTTCTGCCTACGATCTTCAGACCGGCAAGGCGCGCTTTGAAATCTCCGCATTTGCGGCGGACAACAACCATCCTAGCCCAATAAGAAACTTGGCCGTTTCGCCGGATGGGAAAAGTTTGATCGTAGTGCCGTTCGACGGCTTCATTGCGAAATGCCCAATGGCGGCATTCGATACGAATACGGGCAAAGAGATTTGGCGTTATAGCGACGATCAAAGGCTGTCGGTCTATTCGTTGGCCATCATGCCGGGCGATCAGCGTCTTGTGATCGGCTGCACCGACGGGGCCATTCTGTTTTTCGACCCAAAGGCCCGGCTCGTGACCAACAATACGCGCGGTCATCAAGGTGGAATTTGGTCGGTTTGGCCCGAAGCCAACGGTCGTAGCGTCATCACCGGAGGTGGCAGCGATTGTTCGATTCGTCGCTGGGACATTGAGTCGGGAAAGGAGGCCAGTCCGCTGGCTAACGATATTTCGCCGCCACGCCGAGTGTTCGACTTTGCTCCAAACGGAAAGTCCGCCCTTGCCGTTGCTCTCGTTGACGGCATGTCGTCTATCAGTTTCCTCGACATTGGTACGGGCAAACTTACGGCTCGCCTTCCTGGCGATGTTCGGAAATTGTGCGCGAACCAAATGCTCGCCTGTCATCCAGTTGCGTGGTTTCCGGATGGCTCTTGCGTATTTAGTGACAGCGGCGCCGTGGCAATACTGTATAGCGCCGACGGTAGAGAGGTCCGGCGCTACCAGCCGGAGGCCGGCCGCCGTATTTTCGGAATCGCCGTTTCGCCGGACGGTAAATCGGTCGCGATTTGTGGCGATGGTCCTGACGCCGATGTCCAAAGTAAAACGCCCGGTTGGCTGCAATTCTTCGATGCCAAGTCGGCCAAAGCGTCTCCCGTCTGGGAATCGAGAACGCATTTTGTCAGCGCCGCGTTCACGCCGGACGGCGCGCACGTTATCCTGTTTGGCACGATGTATCGGCCCGCCCGGCCAATCGATCAGCCCGACGCAGCCCTCAATCTCGCCGAGTCGGTAATGAGTTTCGAAATAGCAACCGGGCGGGGCTACGCGTTATTCGAAGCTCCGGCGGATGTCTTGGATCGCCGACTTGGAGGCGCAATGGCCATCTCGCCATCCGGTTATCGATTGGCAGTCGCTGAGCGGGACCATAGCATCACGGTCTATGAAATGGCGACGGGCCAAATTCGACATCGCTTCAAGGGCCACCGCAACACGGTTTGGCAACTGGCATTCTCGCGAGACGGAAAACGCTTGATTTCCGCCAGCTTTGACGTCACGGGGCTGGTTTGGGACGTCAGTCCGAGTAGTGCAACAGGACCAAGCGCGGATAAGTATCCAAATCATGCCAAGGAATTCTCGGACTTGGCTTCCGCGGATGGACCTACCGCCGCTCGGGGTATGAGCGGGTTATTCGCGGATCCGGTCGGAACCATCAAATGCCTGAAAGAGAACCTTCGCAGTGGGGCTGTCGTCACGGACGCCGACTTGAAAAGCATCATCGACCAACTTGACGCTTCAGAATTTCGCGATCGTGAATCGGCGTCACGAAAATTGGACGCGCTGGGATTGCTCGCAGTGCCCTACGCTAGGAGATCCATTCTGACGATTGAATCCGCGGAAGCGCGACGGCGACTGACTGATTTCTTGCGCCAGCATGACAAACACGGCCTTCTTTCGGGCGCCCGATTGCAGGAACGGCGAGCCGTCGAGTTACTCGAAATGATGGATTCACCGGACGCGCGCGACCTGCTGCGCAATTTGGCTGCCGGCGGATTTTCGCCGTTAGCGAACGACTCTGGCAACGCGCTCAAGCGACTCGAACCGCCGAACAAGTAACCCGTCGTCTATGGCATCCTCGCGCGTAGCTGGATGAAGCAATACGCCACGATTCGGCGAGCGCCACCTAAATTGCGGCAAAGACAATTCGGGAATTCACATTTAGTAATGAGCAGGATTCTCGACATTTGGGTGGAACTCTTGCTCCGTTGCGGCGTCAAAGGGCTGGCGCAGCGCACAAGGACGCAATGCCATGAGAGTGAACCCAGCGGCAAGAAAAAAAATCTGGCCGCGAAACACCGGTCAACCTTCCGGCGCGGCCGAGAACAGGCCGGCAAAAAAAAGATTTGCGGCACAGCCGAGTTGCGAACACAGGCAGACGGCAATCGACTTTTCACAAGAATCCGGCCAAGAGCGGCCAGGGAGGGTGAAGGGTGGAGAGTGAAAATCTCTCGGCGCGCGGACAAATGCGGACATTTGCGGACATTTGCGGACAATGTCTGGTCACTTGGGCTCGCGATCGGCTTGTCGGGGCGGAAAGATGCTCAAAAAGTACTCATTTCGTCTCACGCGCGACCTCGATGGGCTTGCGAGTTGCCGGCGGGCCCGCCAGAAGTGCTCAAAAATGCTCAATTCGTCTCACTGCTGCGACGTCATTTGAGACCGAGGATCGATTTGATGCGGCGGATGGCGCTGCCGCTGGGGGAACTTCCGCGGTCGCCGGGGACGGCGACGGATGCGTTACATTCGGGGCAGCGGACATTGCGACCGCCTGCGTGGTCGGGCACTTTGAGACCTTTCTTGCAAGCTTGACAACGCGCGACAATGGACATGGGATCGCCTCTCTTTGTTCCGAATACTCTGTTCTCAATCCAACCTAGTTCATCATCAGTGAGACACCAGTGAGAGCATCAAGGTGACCAATAGAATTTCGGATTTCGCGGCTGAGTATTTGAGTCTGCGCATCGAATTGCCGATACTTGCTAGTTCGCGGCGCGCGGGTAGATTAACCTTGTTGCCAAGCATGGGCTGGCCTTTCAATTGGGGGAATGCTGGTGGCAGGAAAGCGATATTCGATGAACGCCGGCAGGACCACCAAGCAAGGGCAGCAAATCAGTATTGGGAAGGATTCTCCCGAATACCAGGCTCTTGTCAATACCATCACCATGAACGCCGAGGACATGAAGGAAGCCGGCATCGTATCCGGTACCAACGTGCTGGTGCGGTCGGATGAAGGCGAAGCGAAGTTCTTGTGTAAGGATGGCAAAGTCCCGCGCGGAATGATCTTTGTTCCGTATGGTCCGCCGACGTGCCGGCTCATGGGCAACGTGACCGACGGGACCGGCATGCCGACCTCGAAGGGCTGGGAAGTCGAGGTCGAGCCAATTGCCTCCGACACGCCGATGAAATCGTGACGCTCTTCGACGAAGGCGTTTCGCGAAAGGAATAAGAACATGGTACCCGCCGAATTTCGCCGAGAGGTCGCGGGGCCTGACGGCTCGATCACTCAGCCCCCGATTTCTGAAGGGGGCGAAGAGGTTGCTCCAGCCTGGGAAGAGATCGAATCCGGACGATACATGCCGCGTCGAATTCGCGGTAGCTGCCGCGGACGTGTGCTCGGCTGAACATTTACGCTTCCGCCCGGTCCGGGCGGTCCGAGAGAGAACTGAGACGAGACGCGATGAACCTCACCATAGTCAAGAATGCGACTTGTACCTTTTGCGGCTGCGTCTGCGACGACATCGAACTGCACGCGGAAGGCGACCGCATCGTCAAAGCCAAGCACGCGTGCAGCCTCGGCGATTTCTGGTTCCGCAATCATACCGCCGAGCGCCTCTATCCTGACGCCTTGATCGACGGCAAGCCCGCCACTGTTGACGACGCGATCGAGGCCACGGCCGACTATCTGGTCGACGCCGACATGCCGCTCGTCTACGGCATGAGCAACATCACCTGCGAAGCCCAGCGCGAAGCCGTCTCGCTTGCCGAACTCGTCGGCGGCGTCATCGACAGCCACACGTCCCTCTGACACGGTCCCACCGAGATCGCCGCCCAGTTGGGTGGCAAGGTGTCCTGTACGTTGGGCGAAGTCAAGAATCGAGCAGACCTGATCATTTACTGGGGAGGCAACCCGGCCGAATGTCATCCGCGGCATTTCACCAAGTACACGATCATGCAGAAGGGCAAGTTCGTGCGCGGCCGGAAAGAGCGGACGATGGTGCTGGTCGATATTCGCGAAACGCCAAGCGAGAAGGCATCGGATATCTTCTTGCAGGTCCGACCGGGCAAGGACTTCGAGATGGTGACGACGTTGCGAGCGCTCGTGAAGGGCCAGCGCGTCGACCCGAAGCTCGTGGCCGAGACGGGACTGACCTTGGAGCAACTGCAAGACTTCGCCGATCGGATGAAGAAAGCGAAATTCGGCGTGCTGTTCTTCGGCATGGGTTTGTCGATGACGCGCGGCAAGCACATGAATTCCGCGGCGGTGCTGACGCTCGTCACGGAACTGAATGCGTTCACGAAATTCGTGGCGATGCCGATGCGCGGCCACGGTAATGTCACGGGCTCGGACATGGTGATGCGTTGGACGACCGGCTATCCGTTCGGCGTGAACTTGTGCCGCGGCTATCCACGCTTTAATCCCGGTGAGTTTTCGACCGTGGACCTGATCGTGCGCGGCGACGTCGATGCGGCCCTCGTCCTCGGTGCCGACCCCGGCGCCACGATGCCCCAGCCCGGGATCGACCACCTCGCCCGCATTCCTACCATCGTCCTAGATCCCAAGGTCACGCACACCAGCCGCATTGCCCGCATCCACATCACCACGGCGGCCACCGGCGTTAGCGCACCGGGCACTGTCTATCGCATGGACGAAATCCCGCTGCCGCTTCGGCCAGCGCTCAAGTCGCCCTATCCGACCGACGAGGAAGTCATTCGCCGAATCTCAGTGGCAGTCGCAGATCGGCTCTCGCGGACGTCCGGCTCGAATGGCCACGTTTCCGCGCCCGCCGTCGGAATTAAGAACATGCTTTGAGACCAGATCCATGCTTCGCATCAAGGGCGGAAAAGTCTACGATCCCGCAAACAAGATCGATGGCGTCGTCAAGGACATTTGCATTTCCGACGGCCGCGTCGTCGCCGACGTTCAAGGTGGGAAAACAATCGACGCGACGGGAATGATCGTTTTTCCCGGCGGCGTGGACATTCATACGCACGTCGCGGGCGCGGCGCTCAATTTCGCTCGGGCGATGACGCCCGAGAACCAGCGTCATGCCGTCAAGTTCCTGCACACGTCGAAACGCCGGACCGGCATTGGCGGGCCGACGCCGACGACGTTTGCGACCGGTTATCTTTACGCGGGCATGGGCTATACGACGGTGGTCGAAGCGGCCGTCCCGGTTCTGTCGGCGAAGCACACGCACGAGGAACTTCGCGACACGCCGATCGTGGACAAGGCCTGCTGCGTCTTGATGGCGAACAATGAAATCGTGATGGACTTGCTGGAAGCGGGGGAGGACGAGCGCGCGAAAGACGTGGTCGCTTGGTTGATATGGGCTGCGAAGGCGTATGGCGTGAAGGCGGTCAATCCGGGCGGCGTCACGGCATGGAAGTGGGGTAAGGATGCAAAGACACTCCACGAGTCGATTCCCGGCTACAGCAAGGTGACGCCGGCAAGAATCATTTCCAGTCTCTCGAAAATCGTCGATCAGCTTGGGCTGCCACATCCGCTGCACTTGCACTGCAACAATCTCGGAGCGCCGGGCAATGTCGCGACGACGCTGGAAACGATGAAGGTGCTGGAGAATAATCGCGCCCACATGGCCCATCTTCAGTTTCATTCCTACGGCGGCGACGATTGGCATTCGATGCGATCGGAAGCAAAGACGATCGCCGATTATTTCAACGTCCATCCGAATCTGACCGCCGATGCCGGCGCGGTCCTTTTCGGCAATTCGGTCACCATTACGGCCGACGGCCCGTGGCAGCACTTGCTTTACCAATTGACGGGACGGAAGTGGGGCAATCTCGACGTCGAGAATGAAACGGGCTGCGGTATTGTGCCTTACACCTATAAAGGCAGCAATCTCGTCAATGCGGTCCAGTGGGCAGTCGGTCTCGAATTGTTGCTGTTGATCGACGATCCGTGGCGGATCTTCTTGACGACAGATCATCCCAACGGCGCGTGCTTCTGGCGATATCCGGAGATCATCCACCTCTTGATGAACGCCGACTTCCGCCGCGAGCGAGTCCGAGCTTTGCCCGCCAAAGCACTCAGTCGAATTGTCCTTGCCGATCTCAACCGGCAATACTCGCTCAATGAAATTGCCATCATCACTTCGGCGGGCCCGGCGCGGGCGCTGGGATTGGAGCGGAAAGGGCACCTTGGCGTGGGCGCTGACGCCGACATAACGATCTACAATCAGAATCCGGACGGCGAGCACATGTTTCGCTATCCGCGTTACGTGCTCAAATCGGGCGAAGTCGTGGTGGAAGAAGGGGAATTGCGCGGCTCGCCGGAAGGACGCGAGTTCCTCGTCAAACCCGCCTTTGATCCGGCGGTGGAGGAGTATCTGCGGCCGGTCTTCGAGCAACAATACACGATGTCGTTCGAAAACTATCCGGTCGAACTGGAGCGAATCGAGCGGGCCGAGGTTCGGACGTGTTCTTGAACGGGAATCGCCGACGATGATTACGCTCACGGTCAAAGAACAACCGAACGTACCTCTCGAGGCGGAGTCGATTTCGCCGGACGTGACGGTGGGCTTGGCTCGAGACGCCATTCGCGCGCTGCCGGTCTATCTGGGGAAACGGCATTGTCGGCTGGACGATTTTTTCGAAGTCGACGGCGAGGCGAGCGATGAGATCGAGATTCACGGCGACGCCGCCAAAGTGAAATGGATCGGCCGGGAGATGAGCCGCGGCCGGATTCACATCGTAGGCAACGCCGGCATGCACTTGGGCGCGTACATGAAAGGCGGCGAGATCGATGTCACCGGTAACGTCTCCGATTGGATCGGCGCGGAGATGAAAGCCGGACTGATCCGGGTCGGGGGTAACGCCGGCGGCCAAATCGGCGCTGCCTATCGTGGTAGCTTGGCCGGAATGAAAGGCGGGACGATTATCGTCGGCGGATCGGCCGGCCTCGAGGTCGGCATGCGCATGAAGCGCGGCGTCATTGTCGTTAAAGGTCCGGTGCGCGATTTCGCCGGTCTGCAAATGAAAGGCGGAACGATCTTTCTTTTGTCCGGAGCGGAGATTCGGACGGGCGCGTGGATGATCCGGGGAACGATCGTCACTCTAAAGCCTGTTCAACTATTGCCGACTTTTTGTTACGCGTGTGCCTACAACCCTACATTCATGGCAATTTACGCGAAATACTTAAGAGCCCTGGGCGTCAGTATTCCATACGACGCCGCTGCCGGTTCCTATTTGCGATTCACCGGTGACACCTGCGTTCCGGGAAAGGGCGAGATCCTGACTTGGCACGCGAACTAAAGAGTTCGGCCCAATTTCGTCCTCAGGAGTATCGCTGATGACAACGGCGGTTTACACCTTGGAGCCGCAGCTTGCGTCTGAGGAATTCATCGACGTGCTCGTCCGCTCCACGCTCGGCGAACGCCGGCCGCTCGACAAGCCCAAGCTGATCGCCGCGATGTTGAAGAATGCCGACATCATCCTGACTGCCCGCATTGACGGCCGCCTGGTCGGTATCTCGCGAGCCATCACTGATTTCGCTTTTTGTACTTACCTGTCCGACCTTGCCGTCGATCTGAGTTTCCAGCGGCAAGGGATCGGGCGCGAGTTGATCCGCCGAACGCATGAAGCCGCCGGCTTGAGCACGACCCTTTTCCTCGTGGCCGCTCCCAAGGCCGAGGCGTACTATCCGCGCATCGGAATGAAGAAGCACGAGTCGTGCTGGATGATCCCGTGGCAGCAGCGTCATGATTGACAAGCAAATCCCATTCATCGGTTCCCTGTGCGAGTCATGCGAGTCCATGCGCGAAGTCGTCTCCGGGAAAGGATCTCGCTTTTTGCTCTGTCAACTTTCGACCACGAATCCCGCGTTCGCGAAATACCCGCCCCAGCCCATCGTCCGCTGCTCGGGCTATCAGCCAACAATCGAAGGCGCACGCGAGGCGAAGACGCAAGAATAGGAGGCTGGATTGTGGCTCAGTCCAAGCACAGGACGGTCCTTTTCCTTTGCACCGGCAATTACTATCGAAGCCGATTCGCGGAAATCTTGTTCAATTCGATCGCCGAAAAATTTGGCTTGCCGTGGCGAGCGACATCGCGCGGCCTCGGTCTCGAACGCGGCATCCACAACATCGGTCCGATGGCGCGTTCCGCAATTGTTGCACTCGAAGCAATGAGCATTCGAACGACAGATGCGTTCACGCGTATGCCCGCGAAGCTGACCGTCGAGGAGCTTCAGCTTGCGGACCGCATCGTCGCGCTGAAGGAGTCGGAACATTTGCCATTGCTGGACGAGCGCTACCCGGGCTGGGCGGAAAAAGTCCATTTCTGGCATGTCGATGACGATCCCGAGGCGCTGCGGCGAATCGAGGCCGAGGTGTCGCGATTGGTCGCCCAGTTGCTCGGCGGCAGCGACATACGAGAAGAAGCGAAGTCGTCCGTAACTCCGACCAAAATGGCGAAAGAGCCTCCGAAGAAAACTCTAACGGCAAAGGTTGGTCGCGAAACGGCCGGCCGACGCGGCAAGGGAGTGACGACCGTCTTCGACTTGCCGCTCGACCAGCATGGTTTGCAAGAGCTAGCCGCCACACTCAAGCAACGTTGCGGCACCGGTGGAACGGTCAAAGACGGCCGCATCGAAATTCAAGGCGAGCAGCGCGAGCGAATCGTCGCCGAGTTGGAAAAACTCGGTTACAAGGTCAAGCGGGCAGGTGGGTGAACCGGAAGGGTTCTCTCTCCTCCCCGCCCGTTAACGATGCCGGTTCGGCGAGTGGTGTCATTCGTCGCTGGTGACCAGATTGAAAGGCATGCTGGAATACTCTCAAAGGCGGTTTCGATGCGCGAAGCGGGCCGCGCAGTATGCGGTCTCGACCGGCATTATCGCCCAGAGCGACATATTCGTCACAGGACTCAAGAAAGGGATGCGGGAGCCAGAAATGACCTGCATCCGAGACTGCCAGGCTGTGTAAGAAACTGGATATTCGGGATAAGCCGGTCTTGTCGTGTTTGAATTCCGCGCTTGTCGGCGAGCAACTCGCGAATCGGACGCCAATTATTAAAAATTTCTCTTTCGGCCCGGACGACATTGGTTGCTTTTCGCCGCGCCAACCAGCATAGACACCTTAGTGTTGAACACCATGCTTACCCACGCCCAAGTTTAGCGCATATTTCGCGCTTGCGCTTATGTTCAGAAGAGGCTGCCCATGTTCCGACTGCTGCGACGTCGCGCGCGCTCGGTGGAGTCTTCCATTTGCCCCCAATCGTGGCGGGCGACCGATCGATCGCTAGCTTTGGAAAATCTGGAACATCGGGACGTTCCGTCCGCGCTCACCGTAACCAGCCTGAATGACAGCGGCGCTGGCTCCTTCCGGCAAGCAATCATCGACGCCAATGCTAATCCCGGAAGCACGATTCATTTCAACCTGGGATTGAGCAACTTCATCCAACCCCTGTCGGCGTTGCCCGCGATCACCAGCCCCGTCGTCATTGATGGGACCACGAATCCGGGCAGCCCGATTGTGGTGCTTAGTGGGACCAACGCTGCTGGCGGCGCTGGTCTGGCCATCAACGCTGCTGGATGCACGGTCCGTGGGCTGGACATCATTGACTGGTTGGGCGACGGCATCGATGTCAACTCCAATAGCAACGTCATTCAGGGAAACGTGATTGGCGAGTTCAATGGGATTTTGCCGTTGGGGAATGCCAACGGGATCGTCGTCACGGGGTCTGACAATACCATTGGCGGGACCTCAATGGCCGCGGCAAACGTCATTTCCGGCAATCGCGGCGATGGCATCTGGATCAAGGACAGCGGGCCGGCTGTCACCGGCAATTTGGTTGAGGGCAATTTCATCGGCGTCATTTCCATGGGATATTTCCCAATGGGCAATGGCGGCGAAGGCGTGACGATCACCGGACCCGCCCAGGCGAACGAGATTGGCGGCACGGCCTTCGGGGCTGGCAACGTCATTTCGGCAAACGGAGGCAACGGCGTCTCCATCATCACCGGGGCCAACGCAAACTTCGTCGTCGGCAATCTCATTGGTACCAACGCGGCGGGCGGTTCAGCACTGAGCAACGGCGGCGACGGCATCTTCGTTGGCAGCGGCGCGTTTGGCAATGCGATTGGCACGTCCAAGGCTGTCCAGGTATCCGTCACGTCGAGCGTTGGCAATCTGATTTCGGGCAACGCCAAGAACGGCGTCGAGATTCAAGGCGTCGGGACCAACACCAATTTGCTCATCGACAATCGGATCGGCACCAACAACGGCGGCACGTACGCCATTCCCAACAAAATCAATGGCGTGCTGATTCACGGCGGGGCAAGCAACAATCAGATCGGCGCAAGCTCGAATAACTCGGGCAACGTGATTTCCGGCAACGCGGCCAACGGCGTTGATATCTCCGATGTGGGCACAACTGGCAACACACTTGCCGACAATCGAATTGGGACATGGTGCGGGGGCTACGCCGCGCTGGCCAACGGCGCCAACGGCGTTGAGATTCAATCCGGTGCCAGCAGCAATTCGGTCGGCGTTGTTGGGGGCGGCAATTTGATCGCCGGTAATGCCGGCGACGGCGTTTTGATCACGCTCGCGGGCACCAGCAACAATTCGGTCGTCGCGAACATGATCGGCACCTGCGCGAATGGCTACGGCACGATTGGCAATCGCGGCGACGGCATCGGGATTACGCAAAACAGCTCGAATAACACGATTGGCGGCACGGCGGCCGGCGACGGCAACGTCATTTCTGGAAATGGCGCGAATGGCATCTCCATTAACACCGGCGCTGCTCAAAACATCGTCGCGGGGAATATGATCGGTACCAACGCGGCAGGGACTGGCGCTATGGGCAATAAGAACGACGGTGTATTCGTCTTCAGCGGAGCGAACCTCAATTTCATCGGCAAGGTCCCGGCTTTGGGCGCTCCAGTCGGCAACGTCATTTCCGGCAATGGCCAGAGCGGCGTTGAGATTTCGGGCGCCGGCGCGACAAACAATTCGCTGGTCGCCAATCGGATCGGCACAGATCGCGCTGGGACTTACGCCCTCCCCAATCGCAATGGCGGCGTTACGATCGCCAATGGGGCGACCGCCAACCTCATCGGCTCGGGCGCGGCCGGAGCGGGCAACCTGATTTCCGGAAATTGGGGCGACGGCATTCTGCTCACTCAGAATGGAACGAGTAACAACGTCGCTACCGCGAACAAGATTGGCACCAATGCGGCCGGCACCAGCGCCGTATCCAACAGTCAAAACGGCGTCGTCTTTAACCTTGGCGCCAGCAACAACTCGCTCGTCCTTAATCTGATCTCCGGCAACAATATCGCTGGCGTGCTCATCGACGGGATCGGCACGACCGGCAACCAAGTCTCGCAAAATCTGATCGGCACCAACTCGGCAGACACGAATGCGTTGGGCAACGGCGGCAATGGCGTCGCCATCGATGCGGGAGCGAATGCCAACACCATCGGCGGCTCCGCGGCGATCAACGGCAATGTCATCTCGGGCAATTGGGGCAACGGCGTCGCCCTCATGTCGTCGGCGACCGCCAATCTCGTCGAGAACAATCTCATCGGTACCAATTCCGGTGGCACCGTGGCCTTGGGCAACGGCGGCGACGGCGTCTTGATCGAAAGTGATGCGTTCGCCAATTTCATCGGTAACTTTCAGATCAGCAAAGCTGGAACGCTGAGCGAGGGAAATGTGATCTCGGGTAACCAGCAATATGGCGTCGAGATCACCGGATCTGGCACGCACGGCAATTCGCTGATCGACAATCGGATCGGCACGAATCAGGCCGGCACGTCCGCGCTCGCGAACATGCACAGTGGCGTTTATCTGCATAACGGTGCCAACAACAACGGCATCGGTACCGCGGTTGCGGGCGAAGGCAACCTAGTCTCCGGGAATCTTGGCGACGGCGTCTTCATGACTGGCCTCGGCACGTCCAACAACTTCATCGAAGGCGACCAGATCGGCACGAATCTTGCCGGCAAAGCGGCGCTGCCCAACGGCAATACGGGCGTGACCATCGCTTGGGGCGCGAGCAACAACACCATCGGCGGTGCTTTAGCCGCCGACGGAAACGTGATTTCCGGCAACAAGGGCGCCGGCGTTGAATTGAACAGCGCCAACGGCAACAAAGTTGAGCAAAATCAGATTGGCACCGAAAGCGATAAGATCACGCCTCTGCCAAACCTCGACGGCGTTGTCATCGAGTGGGGAGCGAGCAACAACTTCATCGGCGGCGTTGGCGTCGGCAATGTCATCGCGGACAACGCGCTCGCGGGGATATCAATTCTCGGAAGTAATAGCGTTGACAATACCGTCAGCCAGGATGCGATCTTCGCGAATAACAAGCTCGGCATCGACCTTAACTACGGTGGCGTGACGCCCAACTTGCCCGGCGGCCCCCACGTCGGCGCCAACAATCTTCAGAACTTCCCCGTTTTGGGCCTCGGCAGCAGTCCCGGCACGATCATGGGCATGCTCAACGGCGCCCACAATGCGACGTTCAAGATCGAGTTCTTCGCGAGTGCTACGAATGCGCTGGGGCAGGGCAAGGACCTTCTTGGCTCGACCCAGGTGACGACGGACGCCGTCGGCAATGCCTTCTTCAATTTCTCCTTCACGCCGATCGTGGGAGAACCATTCGTAACGGCCACAGCAACTGATTCGTCCGGCAACACCTCGGAATTCTCCGCGGCAGTATAGACGATTTCGTTACGGTTCAGCCGGTCGCGACCAATCTGCAAGGCTTTAGGCCTGAGCGATGGGCTTATCCGTGGCGCACGAGAGCGGGAGCAACTGGCGCAGTTGAAATCCATTCGGTTGCTTTACAGCCAGATCGCGCTTGGCGAGGAACTCCTGAGTTCGCAGACATGCGGCAAACTCCTAGTGGGAACTTTCGTACAAACCTAGGATTTTTCGTGCAGTACATCTGACTGTCAAGCCGTACGCTGAAATGCCTCGGAATGAGGATTTCCGTCGACAGCGGGCGACCGGATTCGAAGCGGCGACGTCATTGCGAACATGTTCCAATTGCTGGTGCCGACTCTCGAACCGCGCAAAAAGCGACAGGTGATTTGGGCGATTCGCATGGAACGTAGCAGGGGAAAGTGCGCAATCATGTCATTGCAGTAAGCGGGGAACAGAAAAACGCGATCATCAATGTCATGGTTCTTACATCTTTGAGTCTTCTGGACCGGTTGCGTAGTAGCCCCGTCGGGTCGGCCTGGAAAAGATTGATAGGCATCTATCGACGCTGGATCGTGGGATGGGCTGTCCGTCACGGTCTATCCGTCAGCGACGCCTACGATTTGGCGCAGGAAGTCCTCGTCGTCGTGCTGCGCGAACTGCCGCATTTTCAGCACATCTGCCGGCAGGGCGCCTTTCGCGCCTGGCTTCGAACGATCACCGTTCACCGATTACAGGATTTCCTTCGTTCCCAGGATTATCAGCCGGAAGCTGGCGGCGACACTGACTTTCTTGAGCGCCTCAACCAGCTTCAAGATCCGGCCGACGAGAGCAGTCGAGAGTGGGACAGGGAGCATGATCGTTATGTCGGCTGTCGCGAGCCGGCATCCTTCGGCGCTGACGCAATCACCCGTCGCGCCTGGTGCAAATTCCGATCACTGACCTCGCGCCCGAGTCCGTGCCAAAATCGCACGCCGGATTTCCGTCCGCAGCACCAATTAGGATTGCGGTGGTCGATTCACCAGCGCCGATAATACGACCAAGCGCACAGAGTCCGCGACGACCTGCATTGGACCAGAGACAAGCTCGGTAATTTGGGCTGGTGAGCCTGGGAGGCAAGGAAACGCCATGACAGCGCGCACTTGGATTCGACATGGCTTGCTGGCGACGGGTAGCTTGAGCGTGGCGATTGGCGCCTTGGTCGTTCTCTCCTCGGCGTTGCCACGAGCGGAAGCAGACCCCTACGGTCCGCGC
>Ga0207109_1019_pt1 | contig 38493 bp, 32 predicted proteins | sample Alteio_BWMinHeat_73_FD_153584 | JGI IMG/M metagenome (GOLD analysis project Ga0207109, IMG submission 153584) | Enriched cells from forest soil in Barre Woods Harvard Forest LTER site, Petersham, Massachusetts, United States -... | ecosystem: Environmental > Terrestrial > Soil > Temperate forest >... | reverse complement strand
GCGCTTCATTGGGCAAAGTCGATTGGTCGATGTCAACGGCGAGCTACTTGCTTCCGCCTCTGCTGACGAGGATACGATCTTGATCGCGGAGATCGACCCGGCGCGAGCACGCAACAAACAAATCGTGCGCATCCCGGGCAAGTACATGCTGCACCGTCTCAATGATCGCCGCCCGGACGTGTACGGACCACTCGCCGCGCCGCGCTCGTCTTCAAAATGAGTTAGACAGCTATAGTCCATTTTCCTTCAAGACCGCATTAAGGAGCCCCGGTTCGCGATTGAACTTCGCCCGGAATTCGTCGCGCGTCGGCAATAGGCGGATGCGAACCTTTGAGTCGTGATTTTGCCGAATGTCGTCGATCTGGTGGGCGAGGAAGGGATTGCGGAATCGCTCGAGCGTTTGCCGTGCGAAATTTTCCGCGCCTTCCACCTCTTTCGGAAGCGTCGGAACGATCTCGTCAAATAGCAATCGCTCGAGCCAGTCCGCCAGTTCCGGATCGTTCATCGCTTGCAGGACTGTGTCATGACCTCGGGGCTTGGCACGAGTGACAAGTGCGGTGTGGGCTGCGTTCAGAATTCGAACCTTACGCAGGAAATACGGCCGCACGTCCGAACAGCGAACGATCGCCGGGTGCTCGACGAATTTCGCCGCAGCGCGTTTCGATTGCAGCGCCCAGAACGCGAACGGCTCCGCCATGACCAGCAGCGGATCCTTGCCTACCAGCGGATGATCGATCGGCGGGCCGACGACAATGCGATCAACCAGCGTATTGAGCCAAGTACACTCCCGTTCGATCCATTTGATCAGCTTGTCGTCGAGCCGCCAGCGCTTCGCAAATCCGACTAAGATGGCCAGCAATTCATCGGCCTGGTTGTCTCGAAGTTCGCACGGAATCAGCGTCACACCTGGCAGACCGGCATCGAATCGGGTGGACAGCAGAACCAGAAGTTTCGCCGGAAACGAGCGTGGCGGCGAAACGGTGGGCCCGTCATCCGGATCGATCGCGTAGCCCTTCTCGGTCGTATTCGACAGAATGAAGTTCAATTGCGGCAAGCGTGCAACCTTCAGAATCTCATCCCAGTCTCGCGGGGCAGTCAAACATCGGCTGATGCTCGCTACCTCGTCGCGCCGTACGGTCTTCCCGTCCTCCAGGCCGCGCACGGCAATGTGGTAGACCCCTTTCGCCAAATTCAATTGGTCTGCGGCATCGGTCCCAGTCGATTGCACTACAACGACGCTACCAATCCCCTGCCCTTCCGCATTCGCTTGATGAATGAAACGATCCGCAAAGGCGCGTAAGAATCGCCCCGTGCCGAACTGCAAAATCGTCTCGGGAAACGCATTCATGGTGAATCTCAGCAACACCTAGAAGAGGCGATTGTAGCCGTTGAGCGCCGCGACGCGGTAGGCTTCGGCCATCGTCGGATAGTTGAACGTCGTGTTGATGAAATACATCAGCGTATTCGCCGCACCTTCCTGATTCATGATCGCCTGGCCGATGTGAATGATTTCGGATGCATTTGCGCCGAAACAGTGGACGCCCAGGATGGCGAGCGTCTTGCGGTGAAACAGGAGTTTGAGCATGCCGACGGTCTGCCCGGTGATTTGGGCGCGGGCCAGGTTTTTGAACGCGGCGTGACCGATTTCGTACGGGACTCGTTCTGCAGTTAATTCGCTTTCCGTTTTGCCGACCGAACTGATCTCGGGACTCGTGAAGATTCCGGTCGGGATATTGCGGACGAGCGCCGGCACTTCTTGTCCCATGATGTGGGCTGCGGCGTATCGCCCTTGCACGAAGGCCGCGCTGGCCAGGGACGGGAAGCCGATCACGTCGCCGACGGCATACACGTGCGGCATCGCGGTCTGAAAATGATCGTTGACCTTGATCTGACCGCGCTTTTCGGGGGTGACTCCGATCTTGTTCAGGCCCATGTCTTCGGTGTTGCCTGAGCGGCCGTTGGCCCAAAGCAAAATGTCGGTCTTGATCTCCTTGCCCGATTTCAGCGTCAGCACGACCCCGTCGTTTTGACCTTCCACTTTCTCATATTCCTCGCTGTGGCGCAGCACGACGCCTTGGTCGCGCATGTGGTAGCACAACGCATCGATGATCTCGTCGTCGAGGAACTCGAGCATTTTCGCGCGCGTGTTGATTAAGTTCACTTTCGCGTTCAGATTGCGGAACATGCTCGTGTATTCGCAGCCCACCACTCCGGCACCATAGACCGTGATCGACTGCGGCGTCTGCTCCAATGTCAGGATCTTGTCGCTATCGAAGATGCGGGGATGGCTGAAATCGACATCGGAGGGCCGATAGGGGCGAGCGCCGGTGGCGATGATGAACGCCTTTGCCGTCAGGCGCTGCTTGGAACCCGGATGTTCTTCAACCTCGACGGTCGTGGCATCCAGGAATCGACCCTGCCCGTGAAAGACCGCGACGCCATTGCGCTCATAGTAGACGCGGTGCATTTCCACCTGACGGTCGATGACCGATGAGGCGGCTTTTCTGAGTTGTGCGAACGAGAGTTGCAATGCCAGGTCGGTCGTGCGCAGCAAGGGATTGCGATTGGCTTCCGCTAATTTGAAGATTGCGTGCCGCAGCGACTTGCTCGGAATCGTGCCGAAGTGCGTACCTGCGCCGCCAACGCGATGAAAGCGCTCGACCACGGCGACTTTGCGGCCGTTCTTGGCCAAATGCATCGAAGCCCCTTCGCCACCCGGCCCGCTGCCGATGATGACGACGTCGAATTCGGTCCCGCTTTGCGTGCTCACGGCGATCCCCTACGTGTTTCGTTCTCCCCGTTTCGGCTGCTCAACAGTTCAATGTACCATTTCATTTCGCGAGCAATGCCGCTGGCAAGATCGGGCTGGCGGAGCTCAGGCGGAAGGACGCCCCAGGCATAAGTCTCGACTTCGAAATGATCGACATCCGAATGACGCCGTGCAGCGGCGAGACATTCGCGAATATCCGTTTGCGTTGCTCGCAGGCTGCCGAACTTTTCGAGATAGATCGGCACATGGAAATGCACGCGCCATTCGCCAGTCTCGGCGCTCGGGTCATTGCGATTTTGCAGCGCGCTCGGCAAATCTTCATAGAACTCCGGCTCCTCCGCGAGTTCGTCGCTTACGACGGTCTGGTGCAGATATCGCTCCTCGCGGAACCCGCCAAGTTGAGCGAAAACCGCTCGCCGTTCCTCAATCAACATCGTGCCAAGGTTCGGTGTTGCCACCGCAGCGGAGACTTGCACTTTACCCACGCCGATCGACGCTGTCTCAAACGCGCGCAAGACAGTCTCTTGCGGCTCAAACATCACCGCCGCATGGCAAACGTCGTGGCACACTTTCAAGTAGCGTCTTACCAAATCCGGTGGTTCGCCGCGCCACAGGTAATCGTGAAAGAACCGTACCACATCGCGACTTCTCTGCAACACGCAGCCCGGTTCCGGCTCGATGCACAAACAAATGAACCGGCCTGTCTCGCGCTCCAGCCTCGCCAATCGCTCGGCCACTTGAAGTAGGTTCGTCGCGGCGCGCATCAATTGATCGTGAGTCGGCGTCGGTTTGCCCCACGCGATCGGCAGAGTCGAAATGCTGCCCGTCATTTCATCCGGCAGCAATCCGTGCTGAATCGCCACGAGATCAAGCGTGTATTCGAGGCGCTCGGGCTCCCACCACGTCGGTTCGTAGACCCGATGCTTGACGACATCCTGATGAAAGTCGCCCTGCGGAAAGCCATTAAACGTAAATGGCACCAGTCCTACGTCACGCAGCCACGCCGCGAAGCGTTCCACCTTCCGTTCACGCAGCAATCGTTCCCCCGCCGTAGCCGAAAGCCACAAACCCACTCCCATCGGAGAATCTGGACACACCTTTGCTTTGACCGCCAGCGCATAGCGTTCCAGATTGGCCTGCGCCGATTCGAATTCCGCTCCCGCATGGACGTTGGTGCAATAACCAATCTTGGCAATATCGATCATGCCGCTCCTGAAATGCCGCAACGATTCGCTTCGTGAGTGCGATTGGCCAATCCAATTGTACATTCTCCGAACAAGGCGCGAGCGGGAATAATCGCCCGTCTTAGGGATCTCAGCTTAGGACCAATCAAGAATCAAAGGAGTCGGCCATGCGTCGGGCAATTCCCATACTCGCATTGTTGTCGCTCGCGGTGCTGGTTTGTTTCTGGCACGCGGGCGATGCGCTCGGCTGCGCCGTGGCGCCACCCTTGAACAAGGCAGTCGCAATCGCGGACGAAAGCGCCATCATCGTTTGGGACAAGGCGTTGAGCACGGAACATTTCATTCGCCGCGCAACATTCCAAAGCGCAGCCCACGATTTTGGATTCCTGGTGCCGACGCCAAGCAAGCCGGAGTTGTCCGAGGCAAGCGATGCCGCGTTTAGCGAGCTGGCTCGCGTCACCGCGCCGAAAATCGTGAAGCAAGCCCAGCCCGCCGCTCCAGGGTGCGGCTTCGGTTGTTCCAAAGCGCCTGAGCGCGTTGCGTCAATGGCACCCGAAAACGTCCGCGTTCTTGAGGAAAAGCGCGTCGCGGGCTACGACGCGGTCATTTTGGAGGCTGAAGACGCCACTTCGCTTGCTGCTTGGCTGAAAGACCACGGCTACGAATTTTCCGATGCGTTGCGCGAGTGGGCTGAGCATTACATCAAAGAGAAATGGAAAATCACCGCATTCAAGGTGTCCAAGGAAGCCAAAGAAGCCAAGGAAGGGGCAACGGTATCGACATCGGCCGTGCGAATGACATTCAAGACCGATCAGCCCTACTTCCCGTATCGAGAGCCCTTGGCTCAAGCCAAGGCGAGTGATACGCCACCGAGTCGAAGACTGCTTCGCGTCTACTTTTTGGGAACAGAACGGGTCGAAGGGATGCTCGAAGGCGCGGTTTGGCCAGGAAGAGCAGCGTGGTCCGGCGAAATCGAGCTCGCCGACCGAGACAAGGTCGCGGAGAAACTGAAACTGCCCGCTGCCACAATGCCGGCGAAATGGTGGTTGACCGAATTCGAGGACTTATCCTCGCCGCGGCCCGGAACTTCCGACGTGATCTTCAAGCACTCGGAAAACCAGTCGAAAATCGAGCGTATTCACATCGAATACATCTCGAGCAATCTGCCCGGTTGCATCATGTGCATGGCGGCGTGTGCGTTCATCGTCGGAATGAGGTTCATTCGTCGCCGGTCGCAAACGGCGATCACTTACCGTGGTTGACCGCCGGCTTGATGGTCCAGGCCTGCCGTTTGGCCAGAGCCATCATCTCCGGTGCTCGGAAGCCTTCAGGGAAAATCACCCACTTCCACAGCGCCGGAGCATCCTCGGCGACATATTTGGCGGCTGTCAGCGGCTTCGGATGCAATTCGATTGTCTGCGGCAGCGGCTTACCGTCGATCTTGAGCAATACCAACCGGGCGAGCGCATCCAGATAAGCTTCAGGCGTGACGGCGGTGCTGCCTAGCCAGATGGCCGACGGCACGCGTCCGTGCTTTGCAAGATAGTCGGCGACGTCGGCAGCGGTGCGGGTGAATTGGTTGAGATCGGTCGAAACAATTGGCTGCATTTCCGGAGCCCGACTCGTCGGACCGAGCGGAGTCGTCTTTTCGCGATACGCGCGAGGTTTCGCGGCGTTCGACAAGAAAAACTGATCGAGCAGGTCAAGGATTTCGCTGGCTGAAACGGTCGTCTCGCCAATTCGCTGAAAGGTAACGCCGTCGCGAACCCGCTCGGCCAAGGCTTTGATATCGGTCACGTCGAAGGACCGTTCGTGCGCCTCGTCGCGATAGATTCGCGCGGCCTTGGATGCGGTGATGAATTCGACTTCGGGAAAGCGTTTGATGAAGCGGATGTATGATAAGAAAGTCTCGTAAGCGAGTTTGGCTTCGGCCTCAGACTTCACCGGCGGGAGTTTCCAGGCTTCGCGCGGCGGGTTGGCGCCCTTGGCGAAGTTCACGCCATCCCAGAACTTCGCGTGCACGAACTCGCATGGGTGATAAATGATGCTGACCATTCCCCCGCCGGAATCGAGAAGTTGTTTTCGCGCTTCGAGAAAGCGGTCCTCGGCGGGCTTCAAGTCCTTCTCGCCGCCGAGCCCGGTTCGTATCAGGTGGTCCAGTTGATAGAGCGTCAGGATTCCGCAGTAGTAATGTGGAGCGCCGTCGACGCCGAGATGCCGGCCGCCGTCGAGATAGACGTTCATGCCCCATTTTTGCATCGCGCCGAAGGACTGCGGCCCCCAAGAGCTGCCGGGTTGACCGTAGCAGGTTGGATCGCGGCCGAAAACGCGCTTCACGTCGGCGACTCCCGGTCCCTCCCGGCGGTCGAATTCTGCCACACCGTCATCCCAGTCGAGATTGGAAAGGTACTGAGCCGGCGTGGGCTGGGTGCTGTGCCAGTTGGAGTGATAACCGATTTCGTGATTCTTCAGAGCGTCGATGACATCGGTCCGCCCGCGCCGCTCGAGCGTCCGCGCCTTCTCGCCAACGACTTTGAACGTCGCGCGGATGCCCTGTTCGTGCAGCCAATTCGCGAGCTTGAGCGCCGAGTCGTCGCTCGCCGGGAGAACGTAATCTTCTGTGTCGAACCAGAGGATGACGTAGACTTTGGCCGGCGGCGCCGCCAACGCGCCACCGGCCAGCGAAACAAAAACTAAGGCGGCAATCAGCAGTCGATGCATGAACGGTCGCAATCAGGCGGCAAATCGATCTACTTTCTCGAGCGGGTCATGGGCTCGGCGGGCTCGCTGCTCTTGGTCGCCTCCCCGAACGGCTCCCACTTCAAGCCCAGCGCCGTGAATTTTTCGCGCCGGGCAAGCACAGCCCACGGCGTGCCCGGATTGTCCTTGGCAATCTTGGTGAACAAGTTGCGAGCGTCCTTGCGCATGTCCTTGAATTCGGAGCTGCTCGCCAATTGCTCGTTCGAGGCGAGCCGCCAAGCCGATTGGCCGCGCTTCTTATCCAGGTCCGGCAAGATATCCTTGCGGACCTGGCCGATGAGCGTCGTGTACTCCATTACATAAACGTACCGGGCCTTCACTTCCGCCATGGCGTAATCCAAAGTCGCCTGCCAAAACTTGGATTTCTCTTCCTTTCGCTCCTCGCTGGCTTTTTGGAGCGAGGCCACCAAGGAATCCAGCGTATCCATGATCCGTGCCGGAGCGCGCTGCAATTTGCCTAGATTGGCCTTGGCCGCATCGGTTCGATCGCTCTCCCGAAGCTCAGTCGGCAGCGCCAGCCCGCCCGACATCGCGCCGCGCAGCTTTTCCAGGGCATCGATCGCGGCAAACCGCACCGGGTATTTGTCCGGACTCTTCTTGATCTGAACGATCGTCGCGTCATTGCGGTAATCCTGCATCGCCGACATCATAAACGGCAAAACCTGCTCCAGGCGGACGGCGGATTCGGTCGCACGCGCCTGCTTGATGGGGGGCAACGACAGCAAGTCCATGATTTTCTTCACGTCGTCCTGCTTCATCACGCCCTTATCGAACACTTCTTCCGGCGACGGGATGACCAAGACCTTTGGCGCAGGCTCTTGCGGATTGAACGCCACGGGCTGGCCCTTCATTCCGCCAACCAGAAACGGCGTTTGCAGGGCCTTGCGCTTGGCCGGCGCCGGTTTCATCTCCATTTTCGCATCCTTCTTGTCGTCTTTCTTGTCATCCTTTTTCTCGGGCTTCTTCTCAGTCTTAGCCGGCTCTTCGGCGGCATCGCCGTCGGGATCCTCGAGGTCTTTGGACAATGCGACGGTATTCGCGTTGACGCTCTGGGCCAAGCGCTCGATGGGCAGCGGATCCTCCGGCTTCTGAATACCGCCTAGGCCCTGAAGGAACGCGACGGAAAACAGGCTGAGGAACGCACCACCCTTGATGCCTTGCCCATCCTTGGAGCCCGGCGGATCGAACGAATAGTAATCGTCGAATTCGAATGAATACTGTCCCGCCGAGCAGGCGCTCCACACTTGCACTCCTTCGGGCGGATTCTTCAACATGGCCTCGGCACTGGCAGAGAGTCGGCCACCGGTCGGACGTTCCTTGCCGCGGGCTCGGTCGAAGCGGTTGAAATCGGCGATGAAGACTTTTTGCTGGGCTGGGCATTTATCCAATTGATCCATGATCCATTCGAGCGGGATCAACGTCTTGGCATCGTCGAGGTCGCCTTCGAGGGGTACGACGTACGGTTTGCCTTCGATCTCGATCGTGTGCGCGCACAGAAGCAGGATAACTCGGTCCTGCGCCCGGCAACTTTGCAGATAGCGCGTGATGGCCTGCTCCACGACCAGCTTCAGCGGCGGCTTGCGCGTCTTATCCGAAGCCGCGTCGCTCAACTCGCAGACCTGGTTCGGCGTGATGTGAAATCTGTTGCCGAGCTTTTCCAGAGTTTGGCCAAAGTCGCGCTTGATGAAGCCACGCGCGTCGCGGCCGTAGCTCGTCGGGTTCGCGTAGATGTAATTGTTGATGCTGATGCCGAGCAATCGCCGCGGGAATAACTTCTCGATGGAAACGACATTGCCTGGTCGATCAGAATCGTGCGCTTTCGACGTCGGTTTCGGAAGCGGATTATCCGCATTCGAATCGGCACCGTCGCCGTTGCCGCTGTCGTTCTTCGCGTCGAGCTGCTGATCCTGTTTTTCCTTCCACTCCTTGTAGCGCGGCACGATAATCAAGATCGCCGCGGCCGTGCCGGCAAGACAAACGCCCAGAAAGAACAGAGCGACGAGGGCGACGATCCATCCCCGGCGGCGTCTTCGATATTGAGGCGCGACCGTAACCACTCCCGCTTCGCCCGGCGAGTCGTTGGCAATGCCCGCCCATGCGTTGCGAATTTCGACCGATCCGTAGGTCGGCCCGGCTGGCTGGACTGTCGGAATGGGTACCGCGACTGGAACGGGCTGGGACGGCGGCGCGACCGCGCGCGGAACAGCGCTCGGCGCCGCGGGACGCTCGGCGGCTTGACGAGTCAGCAGGCGCGCCGTCGGATTGACCTCGCAAACCATTCCGCAATGGTTGCAGCGAACGGTCTTGCCCGCGGCTTCCACCGGCACGCGGAGCGCCTTCTTGCAGCCCGGACATTTTCCCAGAACGGTATCGGCCATTCCAATCCCCGTGCGGAGTGCGAGCGCGGCTACTCTATTTGGATAGCATTATTGGAAAGGAAGTTCCACGACGACGGCTGGAAACCGTTCAAAGGCCGGCACGCAGCTTTCTGGCTTCCTTAGCAGCCTCGGTGTTCGGATATCGATCGATGAGCTCCGTCAGTTTCTTCACCGCCATCGCCTTGTCCGGTTTGTCCGTATCGGTGAATTGCCTGGCGAGCTTCAGCAGCGTCGCCGCGTCTTTCTCGTCGCGATCGAGCCGGTCGGAAACTCGTCTTTCCGCGTCGCGCTGTTTCTCCTTTTCTTTTACCTTTTCCTCAATTTCCGCGCGCACCGCCGCTGCGTCGGCGTCGCGCTTCCGCTGCGCCTCGCGCTCGGCGTGGTGAGCCGCGAGTTCCTCCGCCTCCTTGTCGGCCCGTCGCCGCAATTCTTCTTCGTGCGCTCGCTCAGCCTCGTGCCGCCGCTCTTCCCCTCGCGCACTCTTTTCGCGTTCGGCCTTTTCCGCTTCGCGATGCACCTCCTCGTCGGTCGCGCGCTTTTCCCGCTCGGCATTATCGGCCTCGCGGCGCACTTCCGCGCCCGTCGCGGGAAGATCGCGCGGGTCGAACTCGTGCGCGCCGTGTTCATCTTGGAATGATCGCTTGAGTTCAATGCGGAAGCGGATATCCGGCCCATCTTCGCCGGAGATGTTCTTGCTGGGCAGCGTGATCCGGATTTCCTTCGCGCCGCGGTGCGGCTTCTCGATCACGATTCGATCCATCGTTGGCTCGCGCATCGAGACGAGCTCGCGATCCGATTGCCACTTGACCTGAAATCCCGGTGGGAATTTGATGCGTTCGTAATGATTCCCAAGATTATCGACGGCGCGGAAACCATCTTCATTCCCTTCCCGCGGCTTGTGCCAGGAACGGAAATCGAAAACGCGATCGGGGTTTTCGGTCGAGACGTGTACGTTGACGATGAGAAATTCGTCGGGCGATTCCTTATGCTCGCCGCGCACCGTCCCGGGCACGCGCCGGATCGACCAGTGTTTGATCCGCACTGTCGCGTCGCCAACCGCGGCGGGCTCGACCTCAGCGAGAGCGTAATGGACGTCCTGCACATTGGACAGTGCATTCGGTTCGGTCGTCGCGGGATTAGGGCTGCGGCCAAGGGATACGACGAGCCAAACGGCGAGTCCGATTCCGATCAGAGCTGCGAGGCCAGCGGCCAGGATGCCGCAAACCCAGGAAACGACGCGGGCGGTGTCGGACATGATTGTTCTCCGCAACAGCGCAACTCAGCGCATGAAAAATGTAGCGTGCGAAACGTCGTCGCACCAAGCGTCAAGCGCGATGATCCCTTGATCGCCTTGGAGCTGCTACGGCGTGCGTATTTCGGTCGCCGGTAAGAACTTGCATCCTGCCGGAATGCAACCTAGCAGCAGGCAAAGGGACGGTCAAAACCCCGGACGCTTGCGCTCAATGCGCGAAGATTTTGGCAATCGACAAATAAAAGCATCGGGGCATTAGCGATTGAAGATTCCGATCTTGAACGTCGCATCACGTCAAGATTGGAATCTTAACCCACGCCGCTATTTCATCGCTTCCGCAGCTTTGATCTTCTTGATGATCTCGCCGCGGCGCTTCAGGTCGCGTTTTGTGGACGTATCCTGATCGAGCGCCTTTTTCCAGACGGCAATGGCATCGGCCTTTTCTCCCAGCGCCATGTGGACGTCGGCCAGGTGGTCCATGATCTCGATGTGCTGGCCTTCTTTGTCCTTGACGGCGTCTTGCAGGTACTTCTTCGCCTCCGCGTATTGTTTCTTCTTGTAGAGAACCCAGCCCAGGCTATCGACATAGGCCGCGTTGTCGTGGTCGTCCTCAGGCAACAGGTCCTTTTCGGCCTTGCGCAGCTTGCGATCCTCTTCGATGGCCTTGCGGATCATCTTCTCCGCCTCGTCGAGGTGCATGTCGTGATCCGCCCACACAAAGCCCAAGTCGTTATTGTAAGTCGGATTGTCGGGCTTGCGTTGCAGCAGCGTCTTGAGCATCTCCGCCGCCTTATCGACTTGATTCAGTTCGATGTAGACGTTGCTTAAGAGGTAGCGCGTCCGGTCAGCGAAGCGCTCCTGTTCGTCCGGCTTGATTTGCTCGTCCTTTTCCAGGTGATCGATGAAGTCCAAGTATGCCTTCGCGGCGTCCTCATCGCGGCCCGACTCGTGAAGCACCCAGCCCTTCAGGTCCAGGTAAATCCAGCCGAGCTCGCCCTTCTTGACGAGGTCCTCGGTCATCTTGAGGGCATCCGCCACCTTGCCCTCCTTAGTCATCGCCTTGATCATCGCCTCGCGGACTGTTGCTTTTGCCGCTTCTAGCTCCTCCCAGTCCTCGGTTGTCAGAATGTTCTTGCAAAGCTCGACCGCCTCTTCAAATCGCTTCGAATCGTAATAAATGGCGTACTCAATCTCGAACGTATCGATAAGCCATTTTGCCCTCTTATTCTTCTTGGCCTGCTTCTCGCAGACTTTCAGCAGCCGCAGCGAGACCTCGTAATCCTTCATTTGTCCGGCGGAAAGCGCCAACACATAGGCGGTATTGAATTTCAATTTGTCTGAATCGAGCTTGGCCATCTCGTCGGCTTCTTTGAGAAGCTTCGAGAGATGGGCCTTGTTTTTGAGAAGCTCGACTGCCTTGGGTCGGACCCAATCGTCGTCGCCAGTTTTTTGGTTGAGCTCTTGGATCTCTTTCTGAAGCTCCTGTTTCTCGTCAGCTGCTCGCGCTGGTAAGAGCACAGCCGCGCTCACGGCGAAAGCCAGGGCTAAGCGGGTCAGCAGCACGCGTCGCATGTACATATCTCCATTACCATCAACGACCTTGGTTATTCCTGCCCGTGATTTTAACGAAAGAAGGAAGATCGTGCCACGCGGCTTTGCCGATTGTAGGGGCCATGCCGCTTTCGCGGACATTGCGGGCTCGAATCAGGCCGGACAAGGTGAACAGAGCCGGACGCTCTTGCGCGATCGGATTATGTGCTAGATTTTAGTATCTCTGGGAGGCGGCGCATGCCGGATTCGAAACACCGCTCGCGTCGTCGCGATCGAGGAGCCATTGTGGGCGAAGCCCTGACACTGCAGGCCGGCGCGGAGCCATTCCCCGGTTATCGGCTCCTCCACATCCTCGGGCGTGGCGGCTACGCCGAGGTTTGGGCTGCCGAGCATGATGGATCGCAGGTCGCGTTGAAGTTCATGCGCAATCGGGACCCGGGGATCGCGGCCAAGGAGGTTCGCGCCATCCAGTCGATGCGCGAAATTCGACACCCGCACCTCATTCGAATCGACCAAGTATGGTCGGTCCACGGCTTCGTCGTCTTCTCGATGGAAATGGCCGAGGGCAGTCTCATGGACCTGCTCTATGCCTATCACGACGAATTCGGCGGGCCGATTCCGCCCGAGCCGCTGTGCCGCTACATGGCTCAAGCCGCCGAGGCGATTGACTTCTTGAATGCGCGCCACCATCTCATCGATGGTTCACGGCTCGGCTTCCAGCACGGCGATATCAAGCCGAGCAACATCCTGGTCTTCGGCAACACCGTGAAGCTGGCGGATTTCGGGCTCGCCGTACCGATGTCGATGTCGCGAGTGAACCGCACGCCATGCGGAACGGTGGCGTTTGCCGCAGCCGAAGTGTTTCAGGGCTGGCTGACCGATCGCTCGGACCAGTATTCGCTCGCCGTGTCGTACTGTTTACTTCGCGGCGGTTCGATGCCGTTCAAGGAATCGCCCGGGTCATTCAACGACGCGTATACTCGGCCCCAACCCGACTTGACCATGCTTCCCGAAGCGGAGCGACCGACGATCGCCCGCGCGCTCTCGCCGGTTCCCCAGGACCGATGGATCAATTGCCTGGCGATGGTCGATACGCTGGCTCGAATCCATAACGTCGATCTCATGGATCTTACCGTGGTCCGCTGACCTGCTCGCCGCCAAGCGCCACGCTTTCGTCGGACAAATCGCTGTAATGCCGCTTCCATTCATTAAATTGGCCATGACGTCGCCGGAACGTCAGAGCGTATTTCGCCGCCTGGCAATCTTCCACTTGCTCCTTGTCGCGGTTGTCGGCCTCGGCATCGAATTCCTGCCCCGAATTCCGCTCGCGAATCTCGGCCACGCCCTCATTTTGGCGGGAATCATCGAAGGGGCGGCGCTTGTCGGTTGGCGTCTGACGCAAATGCCCAAAAGTCAGTCGCTTGAATTCCTGCTAGTCAGCCCGATCCAGCCGCGCCGCGTTTTTGTTGCCGAAGCGGTCGCGGGCATCGGCCGGCTCGGACTCGTGACTTTCTGTGGGCTTCCGCTGCTGCTGGCGATGACGTTCGATGGAAAGACTGATTTGACCGACCTGGCGCCATTGATGGCGATTCCATTCCTTTGGGGATGCATCACCGGAATCGGTCTTTCCGTATGGGCATACGAAAGTGCGAGTGTACGGCGCTGGGGCGAGCGAATTGCGATCGCGCTGATCCTCGCTTATCTGGTCGTCGGCGTACTCGCGGCGGAACGGCTCAGCGCGTGGCTGTCGGTGTTGCCGTGGCAAGCAAGTGAAACAATCTATCGAGCGATATTCGTGTTTACGCAGTACAACCCATTTGGCCTCCTCGAATACTGGTTGTCGCCGACGCGGGATGCCACGCTCGCCGCCGAGCGAGCATTGCTTGTCGCGGCCGGTTCCATCGCCCTGGTCCTTGTATTGCTGGCCCGAGGGGCATTCCGGCTCAAGGCTCATTTCCACGATCTGCACTATCGGCCCATCGCGGCGCGGTGCGAGGATCAATCGCGATTCATCGGAAACCGGCCGCTCGCGTGGTGGTCGGTGCGACGCGTGATGAAGTATTCGGGACGAATGAATATGTGGTTGGCCGGAGGCTTCGGCCTCTTGTATGCGAGCTACATTGTGCTAGCGGATGTCTGGCCGGTCTGGATGGGACGGATGGTCTTCGAGATATTCGAGAAAATGGGCGGCGTGCCTGCGATATCAACCGGGCTTGCGGTGCTCGCGGCGGTGCCGGCGGCATTTCAGTATGGGCTTTGGGATGCGAGCGCGGAAAATCGCGGGCGACGGCTGGAATTGCTGCTGCTGACCGAACTGGACGAAACGGATTATTGGGGCGCCGCGCTGGCCGCCGCCTGGCGACGCGGACGCGGTTACCTTCTGATCGCCGCAATCCTCTGGCTGGCGCTTGGATATTCAGGCCGAGCTTCGCCGTTGCAGATCGCAATGGCCGCTATAGCGGGTTGTCTGCTTTGGGCTTTTTCGTTTGCTGTCGGATTTCGAGGCTTTTCGAAAGGCGTGCAAGCGAATGGAATGGGCACGCTCCTCACCATCGGAATGCCGTTGCTCGCGGGCTGCTTGATCGCGCTCGGGATTCCGGTTCTACCAACCCTGTTGCCGCCCGGAGCGCTCTATCTGGCGCTGGCAAAAGAGCCGTCGTTGACCTGGATGTTGGGGCCCATTCTTACCGCATCGCTGACAATTGCGATCGCCGTATCGGCTCGCCGTACGTGTATCAACGATTTGCGGGCCTGGTTGGACCGAAATCACGGCAATCGCGCCATCAGCTAGACGCTATTACGGGCAACCGCAATTCGGGGCAGGCGAAAAGTTAGCGCCAGGCTGGCAGGCAGGCGCGCATCCACATTGCGGCTGACACTGCTGCCGGCAAGCGGGCTCGTGATTTCGCTCGTACCAGCGATCGCACAGTTCGCACCCGGACATTGTCGCCAACACCATCAACCCCGCGAGAATCCAGCACGCCTTCCCTTGCATCGCTCAGCCCCCCGAAACAGAGTCCTCGTCCCGTTATCGAAAATGCGGAGGGGTCGATAACTTTTCCTAAAGTTTCTGTCAAGCCGAACCGACAATGCTTCATTTGATCACGACTTAGGCCGGCGCTCGTCGCTTCGCGCGAGCCACTTTTGAATTTTGGCCAATTCCTTGTCCCAGTCATTGCCGTGGCGGACACGGCCGAAGGCGTCGTACACGAGGTCCAGCGTTTCGACGAGATGGCGGACTTGATCGACTCGCTCCTCCAAGCGCGTGCGGTCTTGCTCTTCCTTGGGAGCAGGCATTTTGCACGCGCCGACCGCTAGCGTCTCGGCGTGCTGCATGAAGTCATATTGCTCATCGTGACGGACGAGCGTGACGCCGACCTTTCGCGGTAGCTTGCCGGCTTGGATAGCGCGGCGAGCTTCCGGTAGGCGCGTGGGGCCTTCGCTCGTTATGGTTTCGTGGCCGGTCTGGCCGCGAGGACATTCGAGAGTCAGCGAGCGTGCGAGCATCACCGTTATTTCGGAATCGTCGGCGACTTTGATCGTCGCCGATTCGTTTTCCGTCATGTACCAAAGCCAGAGCAGGAACTCGTTGCCGAGAAAATCGCGGCTGTCCTCATCCACGATCCACGCCAGATCGGTCGGCGTTAGTCCCGGAACGAACGGCGACGGAGACGCATCGTCAACGCTGCGCGTCTGTTTCCGCAGTTCCGCCAGACGATACGATTGCTTGCCAGCTGACAGCGCCTCGAATCCCATTCCAAACGTCACTTCGAAGAGCGAATAAAGCTGGTCGATTACCGTCACCGAGGTCGTCCCAACGAGCAGTTCGTTGGACTTCGCATCCCACAAGAGCGGAACGAGCTTGCGACGGGTAAATCGCCCATCCTTTGCTTCGTGCTCCAATTTCTCCATCGCTGCGGCTTTGGCTTCGCGCTTCTGGCGCAGGCTCGGCTTGGCGTCGGCCTTCGAGCGCGTCCGGCCTTTCAGTTCGATCTGATAATAAGCGTGCAGCAAATCGGACGGGATTTTGAGCGTATCGACCCGCAGGCAGAAAAGAAGCGCCTCGTTGACGACGTTTTTTTCGAGATCAAAGGTCGTGTCGAGAATATGATCGCCGGCAGTCCAGCCCACCTCCGTGCCATCCGCGGACGCGAGTCGCTCCCGCCCCGCGGCCCGTTTCTTCAGCTCCGCCAAATGCTCGGGCCCAAAGATTCCCGGCGACGGTCCGTCAACGCGATACCGTGCAAAAGTGACTCGGCCCGACAAAAAACCCATTTGCGCCTCGGCAAAGAAAACACGAGAGGCGGCAGTCACTAATCGTGCGACCGCCGCCTCTCGCATGAAATCGACGCAGGTGAGCCTAGCGGGCTGACCCGACCATGATTTCCTCCGGTTCCACGTCCTCGTCCTTGCGGGCCATTTCATCGAGGATGACGGGGTGCCAAGACCGACTGCGTGAATCGACCGGCACGTAATTTTCCCTTGCCCAGCGGCGGAGTCGAAGCTCTTCGATGAAGTCGACCTCCGCCGTCACCGCAGTCAACATGTTCGGCCCCCTGGTATTGGGAAAATCGGACACGCTCAAAAATGCAGTTCCGCTACATGCAGAAAATCTATATCGGACACCCACCTCAAGGCAAGCATGAATTTCATCTTCTGAGCAAACAGTTTTGGCATGCCCCTCCCGAGCCTTCCCCAGTTTCCTCTTCGGCAGCGATTGCCCGGACGGCAGCATCGTTATCTTCGGCGCAGCCTCTTGCAATCGCCGTATTTAGGACTTATCGTGATCGTGCAAGGGGATACCGCCTTTTGGCTAGAGGTAAGAGCCATGAGAACCGCCGCGAACCGCCTTTTTATCGCAATTGCCGCGGCCTTGTGCATGAGCGTTGGCGCTTTGGGACAATGCCGTGCCAACGATCCGGTGGATGGCTCTAAAGGCACGCCGCGCGACGACATTTCGCGAAAAGATCTCGACCTCCGGATCGACAAGGCACTTTACGATGTCGCCTTGGAGGGCACCGATCTGTTCAACAAGGAAAACGATATCGACGGTTGCAGCCGCCTCTATGAGGGCGCTCTAAGAGCTGTTTTGCCTCTGTTGGACAATCGGCAAGTGCTCGCCGATCGCGTCAAGAAGGCCCTGGACACAGCCGCAAGCCAGAAAAATGACGAGCGCTCTCACACGTTGCGCGACGCCATCGACGACATTCGCAGCACGATCAGACCGTCGCAAGATAACGGCCAAGACAGCCACGGATCCAGCAAGCCTGAGAAAAAAGAAGAGAAAAGCCCTGCGAAGCCAGAGTCCGGACCGAGCAAGCCGCCGACTAGTCCCAACACCAGACCTCTGTTGCCCAATAACTTGGTATTGCCGCAGAAACCGCTTTGGGAACGGCTCGGCGGCGAGAACTCGGTGCGTCAGTTCGTTCACGATGCCGTCACAAACATGGCAGATGAACCGAAACTCAATCTCTCACGCGGCGGGAAATATGCCGATTTCACGAAGCTTGAAAAATCGCTCGTGGAGTACATTAGCTCCCTGTCGGGCGGTCCACTGAAATACAGCGGCAAGAGTATGAAGGAGGCTCATTCGGGCATGCAGATCACCGAAGTGCAGTTCAATATCTTCCGCCGCATCCTGGCGACATCGATGCAAAATCAAAATCTGAACATTCAGCCGGCGGCAAGTCAGGAATTGCTCGCTCACATCGATGCGACGAAAAAAGATATCGTCGCGAAATAGGCGCGATTCGACCCGCATTCTGGCGAATGCAGGTACGCCCAAAACCTAAGGCGCATTGCTCGTAGCCGCATTCGCCAGAATGCGGATCGGCGTCACTCGCTGTGAAAGGTCAATTCATCGCGTGAGCGATCGTAATCCACCGTGATCTTCTGCCCGTCGCGAATATCGCCCGCGAGCAGCTTGCGCGCGAGCGCCGTCTCTAATTCGCGCTGTATCACGCGCTTCAACGGCCGCGCGCCGTACGTCGGCTCGTAGCCCACTTTGACGATGTGCTGCTTCGCCGCATCGGCCAAATGGATGTCGATGTGACGCTCTTCCAATCGCTTGCGCAGATTGGCCAGTTGGATCTCGACGATCTTCGCCAATTGATCCTCGGTCAGCGAGTGGAACACGATGATCTCGTCGACGCGGTTGAGAAACTCAGGCCGGAAGGCCTTGCGCAGTTCGTCCGTCACGGCGTCCTTCATGCGGTCGTAAATCTCGCCGATGAACGAGCCCTTGTATTGAAGGATGCGCTGGCTGCCGATGTTCGAAGTCATGATGACGATCGTATTCTTGAAATCGACGGTCCGCCCCTGCCCGTCCGTCAGTCGGCCGTCGTCCAGTAATTGCAGCAGCGTGTTGAAAACGTCGGGATGGGCTTTCTCAATTTCGTCGAAGAGCAGCACGCAGTACGGCCGACGGCGCACCGCTTCCGTCAACTGGCCGCCTTCCTCGAAGCCGACGTATCCCGGCGGCGCGCCCACCAGCCGCGAGACCGTGTGCTTCTCCTGATACTCCGACATGTCGATGCGAACCATCGCGTGCTCGTCGTCGAACAGGTATTCCGCGAGGGCCCGGGCGAGTTCCGTTTTCCCGACACCCGTCGGCCCGAGGAAAATGAATGAGCCGATCGGCCGATTCGGGTCCTTCAAGCCGGCGCGGGCGCGCATCACGGCGTCAGCGACGGCATCCACCGCTTCGTCCTGGCCGATCACGCGCTGATGAAGTTCCGTCGCCAGGCCCAGAAGTTTTTGCTTCTCGCTCTCCAGCAGTTTCGACACGGGCACGCCGGTCCAGCGGCTGACGACTTCCGCGATGTCTTCCTCGTCCACCTCGTTCTTGACCAGCCTGCGTCCGACTGTCGAAGCGCTCGCGGCCTGCTTGGCCTTTTCGAGCTGCTCCTCGATTTTCGGAATCCGGTCGAATTTCATTTCGCTGGCCTTGGTCCAATCGTACTGCTTTTCCGCGCGCTCGAGTTCGAGGCGCAGCGATTCGAGCTGTTCCTGCAATTTCGGCACGTTGCCGGCGGATTGTTTCTCGGCTTTCCACTGCTCTTCGAGCTGACTGTGCCGAGCTTCAAGTTCGTCGATTTCTGATTGGATCTTTTTCAGTCGTTCGCGCGAAGCCGCGTCGGTCTCCTTACGTAAAGCCTCCCGCTCGATTTTCAGCATCGTCATGCGGCGGAAGACCTCGTCCAGCTCGACCGGCTTGGAGTCGATCTGCGTGCGCAATTTGGCCGCCGCCTCATCCATGAGATCGATCGCCTTATCTGGCAGGAAGCGATCCGTGATGTAGCGATTGGAAAGCACTGCGGCGGCCACCAGCGCGGCATCCTTGATGCGCACCTTGTGATGGGCCTCGTAGCGTTCGCGAAGTCCGCGGAGGATCGAAATCGTGTCTTCGACCGAAGGAGCATCGATGAGGACGGGTTGAAAGCGGCGTTCGAGGGCTGCGTCCTTTTCGATGTGCTTGCGATATTCGTCGAGCGTCGTGGCGCCGATGCAGTGCAATTCGCCGCGCGCGAGCATCGGCTTGAGCAGGTTGCCGGCGTCCATCGACCCTTCGGCTTTGCCAGCGCCGACAACGGTGTGCAATTCGTCGATGAACAGAATGATCTCGCCCTGCGCGCCGATCACCTCCTTGAGTACGGCTTTCAGTCGTTCCTCGAACTCGCCTCGGTACTTCGCGCCGGCGATCAACGCCCCCATGTCGAGGGCGACAATTCGCTTTCGCTTCAATCCCTCGGGCACGTCATCCTTGATGATGCGGACCGCCAGCCCCTCGACGATGGCCGTCTTGCCGACGCCGGGTTCGCCGATCAAGACGGGGTTGTTCTTCGTTCGCCGCGAAAGGACCTGGATCACGCGGCGAATCTCCTCGTCTCGGCCGATCACCGGGTCGAGCTTGTTCTGCCGGGCGAGTTGCGTCAAATCCTTACCGTATCGTTCGAGCGCCTCGAAAGTGGCTTCCGGATTCTGCGTCGTAACGCGCTGCTGGCCGCGAACGGCCCTCATCGCTTCTTCAAGTTTCGCCCGATCGGCGTTGAACTCGCGCAGAATCGCCGCCGCAGGCCCATCGCTATTCGCGATGGTCAACAAAAGCACATCGGCCGAAATGAAGTCGTCTTTCCATTTCTTGGCTTCATCCTCGGCCTTGTTCAGCAAGCGATTGAGGCGACCGCTCACGACGAAACGATCCTCCTTGGCAGCCGCGCCCCCGACTCTTGGCAGTCGTTCCAATTCGCGCTGCAAGCGGATCTTGACTGCGTCCACCGAAATGCCAGCTCGCGACAAGACGGCACTCGCCAGACCGTTTTCCTGGTCGAGCAAAGCCATTAATAAGTGCTCGACTTCGGTCTCCTGCTGGCCGAACTTGTGCGTCAATTGCTGCGCGGCGCGTAACGCATCCGCGGCTTTCTCGGTAAATCGTTCGATGTTCATTTGCGGTAATACCCCGTCAACTCATGGTGGCGGCATTGCAAGCAAATACCGTACCTTGACTTCGATCTATCCATTAGAAGACGCAACCGGCGAAAGGATGCACGAGAAAACCGTCGTTTCGCTCCGTAACAATGAGAACACTATGCCATTTTTGTCAGTCGAGGCGACGGATATGGCTCGCAGATACTTGGCGTTCGACATCGAAACGGCCAAGGATGTGCCGGGTGAAGAGTTCATTTGGCGGCCTCACCGTCCGCTCGGCATTTCTTGTGCGGCGACGCTGGCCTCGGACTCGGATCAGCCCCAGCTTTGGTATGGTAAATCGAGCGACGGCTCTCCAGCGAAGCAAATGAGCGTTCAGGAAACTACGGAATTGGTACGGTATCTGGCGCGAATGGCGGCAGAAGGATACACGATTTTGACGTGGAATGGACTCGGTTTCGATTTCGATGTCCTTGCCGAGGAATCGCGGTCGAAGCCGGACTGCATGAGTATTGCGCTTGATCATGTTGACATGATGTTTCATCTGGTCTGTTCGCTGGGCTATCCGGTGTCGCTGCAAAAGGCGGCGGACGGGATGGGAGTTCCTGGAAAACCGCAGGGCATGACGGGAATCAGAGCGCCGAAGGCGTGGGCTGAGGGACAGCATCAGGTCGTTCTGGATTATGTCAGCCAGGATGTTCGAATCGCATTGCAGATCGGTCAGGCGTGCGATCAACAACGAGAGTTCCACTGGATCACGCAGCGTGGAGCTCGGAAAAGCGTCCCCCTCGCGAATGGCTGGCTCATCGTGCGCGAAGCGATGAAACTACCGGAACCCGATACGTCATGGATGAGCAAGCCCTTGTCGCGCCGCGAGTTCTCCGGGTGGCTTTCCGGCATTTAGCTGCGATTGAAGCCACTCATTGGCTGCTACTACGCGAACCCAATTCCGTGAATGCGCGTGCCACCATTTCCCACGCCTGACGCATCGATTCGTCGGCATTGTCCCAGGTAACGATTTCGATTGTTGTAATCTGTCGGCGAATCGTAACCATTCCTTGTGGCAACGCCACGCGAAGCTCGCGCCAATCGGCCGGCGGCATTTCGTCGGGAAACGCGAGTTGGCCGTCGATCATGCGCATCTGCGCCGGCGACGAGTGCTTCGCGAGCCAGTCAGCGACCTTGGGCCAGTCGGGCACGCCGTTTGAACATTGCACAACCTGACTCATTCCCATGCTCGCCTCGCTTTACGCCCTCGGCTTGGCTGAAAGCTGCCACGGCAATGGCGCGATCGGCTCCGTTTCGAGCCGGAAGAAATACTCCGTCAGCAAGCCGGTCGTGATCGCGCCGCCAATGTGCCAGAGCCAATGTGTCCCCAAACCGGGAAAGATTGGCGCGCTCACCGGATCGAGGAAGCGCATGAGGATCGCGAGTCCGAAGCAGACCATCGTGAGTTTGATCAGATTTAGGTAGCGAAAGCGCGTCCGCACCTGAACGATTACGACCGGAATCAGCACCAGCGCCGCCAACATCAGGTAATGAAGAACGATCCGTAGGTGCGTGCGATCGTCCATCAAGAATAGTAGCGGGAAGCCTGCCAAGGCAACGAGCAGGAGCAACACGTGCCACGATTTGGGTCGAAGCCTGATCCAGAGATAGATGCTGCCCATGAGAACGAGAATTACGATCGGCACCACGTCGAGCAAAAAAAACGCCACGTAACGCCGCAATCCGTGATAAAGCGTCCCGCCGATTCCGCCGGCCAGCAGGATCGGCAGGCAAATACAAAGAAACCGGTGCCGACCATACTGGCCGCGCATCCGCCAGATCCAATAGGCCGCGAGAGCGACGAAAATGAATGCCGTGATCGCATTGCACGGTTCAACAATCCAGCGGCTGAAGTCGGTTTCCACGTAGCGCGGACCATCATCCCACGGGAGCCGCTCGCCCAAAGGAATATTTGAGATGTCGATCGGCTCCGGCACGATTGCTCCCGATGCGGAAATCAACGTTTGTAGGAGACTTGTCCTGACTTGGTATTCTTGTTCAGCCGGTTTTCGACGTGCAAGCCCTCCAGAATGAATTCCGCCGCGCTTGCCAAAAGCGCCGACTCGGAAGCGCCATTCGCCGACGCGCCGCTCTTTTCGAGCAATTGCATCGCCTCTTTCTTGAGGAGCGGCACACCGCCTAATCGCTTCATGTACTCGGCGCTCGCCACGCGATCGCCCACGGCAAAGGTCTGGCCATTCTCGAACCATTCGACGAGCGGCTTGAATGACTTCGCGTCGAAATAGACGCCGAAGACATTCTTGACCGCCTCGCCCAGCAATTTCTGAATCACGCGGTCTTCCTGGCCGTCGTCGTCGCTCATGGTCAGTTCGATTTTGCCGCGCGAGCTGGAAGCCAGGTTCGCCAGATCGCTGACCCGCGGCACGACCGGCGATTCATTGAGGAGAAACGCGCGGCGCTCGGCGTTCGATACCATGTTCTCGGCGTTGGCGATCGACATCCGCACGCTGACGCCGGATTGTTGATTGATGGCGGCGCTGCTGCGGGCGACGCGCGCCATTTCCTCGACAACTTCCTTCATGAAGCGAGGAACAACGACGCTGACGTTCTCGCGGTCCACCCAAGCGTTCGCGTCAGTGATCGCAATTCCGAGTTCACGAGTAAGCGGGTAATGCGTCCGGATGACGCTGCCGATGCGGTCTTTGAGGGGCGTGACGATACGGCCGCGGTTGGTGTAATCCTCGGGGTTAGCGCTGAACACCATGCACAGGTCGAGTTCGAGCCGGACAGGGAAGCCGCGAATCTGCACGTCGCGTTCTTCGAGGACGTTGAACAGGCCGACCTGGATCTTCGGACTGAGGTCTGGAAGCTCGTTGATGCAGAAGATGCCCCGGTTGGTGCGCGGGATCATGCCGTAGTGCATGGTCATTTCGTCGGAGAGATAACGGCCCTCGGCGTGCTTGATCATGTCGATCTCGCCGATGAGGTCGGCGATGGTGACGTCAGGCGTGGCCAGCTTTTCGTGATAGCGGCGCTCGCGGCCGACCCATTCGATTGGCGACGCGTCGCCGTCGCGAGCGAGGCGATCGCGGGCTAAGCGGCTGACGGGGGTGAACGGGTTATCGTTGACTTCGCTGCCGGCGACGACGGGAATGACGTCGTCGAGCAAGTGAACCAGCATTCGCAGCATCCGCGTCTTCGCCTGCCCGCGCAAACCCAGAAAGAGCATATCGTGCTTGGACAGCACGGCGTTCTGAATTTGTGGAATGACCGTCTCGTCGTAGCCCACGATGCCGGGAAACAGCGTTTCACCCTCGCGCAATTTGCGAATAAGGTTCCGGCGCATCTCCGTTTTGACGTCAACGATCTGGTAATTGCTGGCCTTCAGGTCCGCGAGCGTCCGCGGTCGGTCCATGGCTGTCCATCCCAGTTGATACACGGCGGGCGTGAAAATAACTTCTAAAGGCATCATAGGGAAGTCGGTGCCGAACGATGCTCCCGGCCGAACACACGGCGTTTTCGTCTCGGGATTCGCGCCACGGAGTCGGAATTCAATTTCACGGCCAAATTTCGCACCGTACGCCGCGTTGCGACAATTTCGGCAATCCTGTGAATGCTGCCATAACACGCAACCCGACAAAGTCTTAGGATCGATGCTGGATCGACGGTAAAAGAAAAAAAGAAAACAACCTAGGGAGCTTGACACTACGGCGCAAGATTACTAAGAAGCGAGCGCTTGGCTCAACCGGAACGTGTTTTGGCGGAAGACGTTTGCCGAAAATTGAAACCGTCGGTGACCGAATTGAACTTGTTCTGGTCGCGACGGCTGTTCAGTCACTAAAACTCGAAATGCAGCGACGCCTTTTCGCTCCCGCAAGGAGACCCGTCTTGAATATCCCGATGTTGGCTGGCTCAGCCCTGTCCCGCTCTCGCCTCGGCCGGCAGGAATCGGCATTTTGGTGGATCGCCGACTTGTTCCCGTCCGAGCGCCATCCACTTCGCGCGGCCAAGTCCCGCGACGATGACGAGCCGGACGTCGAAGGGGATGAGGACGAGGACGACGAAGAGGACGACGAAGAGGATGACGAAGACCTCGATGAAGACGACGACGAAGACTTCGACGACGAGGACGAAGATTTCGACGAGGATTTCGACGAAGACGAAGATTTCGACGAGGACGAGGATTTCGACGAAGAATTCGAGGACGAGGACGACGACCTCGATGAGGAATTCGACGACGAAGATGAGGACCTGGACGAGGACGACGACCTCGATGAAGATGACGACGAGGACGACGAAGAGGAAGCCGAGGAAGAGCCCGGCGAGCCTTGATTGATTCGTTGGCCGCGTTCAACACCAGCTGAGACCGCCGGGGCAACTTCCCGAGCGGTCTCCTTCGTTAGAAGGGGCAGCATCCCCGATTCTCCTCTTTGCGTTCGCGAGCGCGCCCTAGTATACTCCAAGGGGGCGGAATGAAGACGCCCGCGTTGGCACCTGGACGAGCATCGATCGGGGGAAGAGTCATGGCCAATTCCAATAGTCGTCCCGAGGACAGTTCCGTCCGCCACGCGCCTGCGTCAACCTTGGCGGAAATGGCCGAAAAAAGCCAACTCGATTTCGAACTCGATTTCTACGCCGCCGTCCTCTCCGCTCAGCCCAACTTCATCGACGTCCTCCGCGCCCATGCCACAAACCTGACGCTCAAGGGCCGATACGAAGACGGCATGACCATCGATCAACGACTCATTCTCCTCCGTCCGAGCGATTACCTGGCGCATTACAATCTGGCGTGCAGCTACGCCCTGCTCCGCCAGCCGGACCTCGCCCTCAAGACCTTGCGCCGCGCCATCGAACTCGGTTACCGCGACTTTCGCTATATGAAGCAAGACCGCGATCTCGAATCGATCCGCCGCGATCCCCGCTTCAAACAATTGCTCCGCGAATTCGAAAATCGCTGAACCGCGACGGCACGCCATTCCTTGCCCCGGCGATTCCGACCGGCCACAATAATCAAATCCCAGAATCGGCGCCTACCGGATATTGCGCGAGGACCTCAGGCATGCCTGCGATCGATGCCGGACACGGCGAACTTTTCAGCGATCCATCCGCCAATCGGCTTCGCCAGGCGTTTGCCAATAAGCCACGCGCGCTGACCGACAAGCTGACGACGGTCGCGGACGCCGTCAAGCGCTTGGTCCACGACGGCGATTATCTCGGCATCGGCGGGTTCGGCACTAATCGCATCCCCACCGCAGTCGCGCACGAAATCGTGCGGCAGCAAAAGCAGAATCTGAGCTTCGCCGGACACACCGCGACGCATGATTTTCAGATTCTCGCGGCCGGCAACATGCTGGGCCGGGGTCGAACGCTAGCGAATGTTGACGGAGCCTACATCGTCGGGCTGGAAGCGCGCGGCCTGTCGCCGCATGCCCGCCGAATTATTGAATCAGGCGACGTCCGCGTCTCGGAATGGACCAATTACGCCCTCGCGGTCCGGCTTCAGGCGGCGGCGATGGGAGTGCCATTCCTGCCGTCGCGAACCATGCTCGGCACCGACACCTTTCGTTACAGCGGCGCAAAGGTCATCGACTGCCCGTTTACCGGCGAGCGACTCGTAGCCCTGCCGGCGCTTTCGCCAGACATCGCCGCAATTCACGTCCACGAGGCGGATCGCTTCGGCAATTGCCGAATATCGGGAACGACGGTGGCCGACCTTGAACTGGCGCGCGCGTCCAAGCGGCTGATCATTACTTGCGAGCGGCTGATCCCTCACGAAGAAATCCGCCGCGATCCGAGCCGGACTGCGATTCCTTTTTTCTGCGTCGACGCAGTCTGCGAAGTGCCATACGGCAGCTATCCCGGAAACATGCCCGGCGAATACTTCTCCGACGAAGCGCACTTGCGGCAATGGCTCGACGCGGAGCGCGACCTGAATTCATTCAAGGCGTTCCTCGACCATTACTTGTTTGGCGTGGCCGATTTCACCGAGTATCTCCAGCGCTGCGGCGGCCTGCCACGAATGCAGGAACTGCGGCGTCAGGAATTGCTGCTCGACCGCTGACGAAATGATGAGGGGGATGCGTGGACTATAACGCGATTGAGTTGATGATTTGCACGGCGGCGAGGGCGCTCGAGGACGGGCGCACGGTCGTCGTCGGTACCGGCATCCCATGCGCCGTGGCAATGCTCGCGCAACGGACCCACGCGCCCAATCTCGTCGTGCTCTTCGAAGCCGGCGGCGTCGCGCCGATCTTGCCGACGATGCCCATCAGCGTTGGCGATTCGCGCACCTTCCATCGCGGCGTCATGGCCAGCAGCATGGCCGACATCATGCAACTCTGCCAGCGCGGCATGGTCGACTACACCTTTCTCGGTGGGGCGCAGATCGACTGCTATGGCAACCTGAATTCGACGTTCATCGGTTCCGATTACCAGCGACCCAAGGTCCGCCTTCCCGGCAGCGGCGGAGCTTGCGACCTGGCCTCGTTTTGCTGGCGGACGATGGTCGTGACGATGCACGACCCGCGCCGCTTCGCCGCCAAACTCGATTTCCTGACGACGCCCGGTTATCTCACCGGCCCCGGCGCGCGCGAAGCCGCCGGCCTCCCGCCGAATACCGGCCCGCATCGCGTCGTCACCGACCTTGCCGTACTCGGCTACCATGCACAGAACAGGCGCATGCAGATACTGTCACTGCACGCAGGCGTGTCGCTGGATCAGGTCCAGAAGGCGACGAGTTTCCCCCTCGAGGTTGCCGAAACGCTGGACGAAACACCAAGGCCGACGGCCGATCAATTAGGTATTTTGCGTTCCGAAGTCGATCCACACCGTTACGTTCTGGGCCGAGCGGGATAAGGAGGAACAACACATGGGCAAGCATCACTCACCCCGATTCCTGGCCATCGTCGAAAACGCGCGAAAGCAAATCAAGGAAACGACGGTCGATCAAATCAAATCCCGCCTGGACCGAGGCGAGAAATTCCTGCTCGTCGATGTGCGCGAGGAGAGCGAATATGCGAAGGACCATCTTCCGGGCGCGAAACACCTGGGCAAGGGAGTCATCGAGCGCGACATTGAGGTGGTCGTGCCCGACCCGACGACCGAAATCGTGCTCTATTGCGGCGGAGGCTTCCGCAGCGCGCTGGCGGGCGAGAATCTGAAAAAGATGGGCTACACGAATGTCATTTCCATGGACGGCGGCATCCGCGACTGGCGCGAAAAAGGCTACCCGCTCACTACCAAGTAAAAGCGCTTACGTGCCGCCAATTCCACATTCGTGAAGGAGAAATCTGCACATCTGGCCGAGCGCCGACCCTTTAAGGGCAGGAATGACCTCGCCCGCAAGCAACATGGAGAACAGTCTGACGCCGTGATACAGCATCAAGGACCAGGCAGCAATGTATCCCAATCGGCGAGAGAACAACAGTTGTCGAAGCCAGACAATTCGCCGTCGCCTTGCTAATTCAATGAACAGGAGCGGAATTGCGCACACGCACGCCGCATAGACAAATGGACCAAAGAGGTGGAATCTCATGGCTTGGCGGATCTCGCCATGCGAAACGGCGCAGAAAGAACGTGTCAGTCCGCAGCCAGGGCAAGGCATTCCGAAGAAGAATCGGAATGGACAAAAGACCGGACCGTGAGAAACCCACGGCGCGTAAAGAAAACTAGCGACCACGACCGAAAAACAACACAGGCAACCGATGATTCTCCATTTGGTCTGGAATGGAGTAATTCGATCGCCGTCATTCGCCGGCGTACAGCTCATTGATGTGACCTTGGACGATCATCGCTGCGACATAAGGGAAGAATATGCCGAGAATGAGTAGCAGGGTGGACTTGCCTTTCAACTCTTCCTCCTTGTTGATCAGTTTTCCCACGTCACCCAATGCACTCCCGGCCAGATAGTAGAAGTAGCAATTGACAGGAAAGCAGCACCCTGCCAGCACGGCGACGACTGGCGAGATCACTTCCCTTCCCGCGACGGCATTCAGGACTGCCGCACTCTTGATGTTCCAATAGATCAAGTAAAGCCCGCACGTCACGAAGCCCAGAATAAGTACCAAAATGGGGTCTGGATTGAATACCGGTATGTTGTTTCTGCTCGTCGGGCTCATTGCCGAGGCTCCAGTTGGTTCAGATCGTGTTTGCGGCGAGTAGCAGTTTAATGTCCACTAAGCACACAAGCAAGAGGCTGCTCGCAAAAATGTCGCAACGCCATTTCCCTCTTTGCCATTCCGACTCACCGCCAGCCTCTATTTCGCACCAATACGACCGCTTAAGCCCGCATCAATTTTACCACCGCTTGCTGGCGACCGCTGGGTCGACGTAATAGGCTAATCCATCGAAGGTCTTGGCCTGCGCACTCAACCTCCATTTCAGGAGCCACGCCATGTCTGACAAACCAGATCGCCGCGATTTCTTGAAATCCTCCGCCGTCGCGGGCGCAGCCCTGGCGCTTTCGGCGACCAGCTACAACCGGGTCTACGGGGCCAACGGCAATCTCCGAATCGGCTTCCTTGGCACCGGCGGACGATCGCAACAGCACATCGACGCCGTGTTGGAAATGGTCAAGGAAGGCAAGCCAGTAATTCCCGTTGCCGTCTGCGATGTCTGGGATGGCCAGGTCAAGCCCGGCGTCATCAAAGGCCGCGGTCGTATCCCGTCCGCTGAGCGATGCAAATTGGATCTCTCCGACGACAAACACGTCACCAAGGACTACCGCGTCGTTCTTGATCAGAAGGACGTCGATGTAGTCTCCATCGCCACGCCTGACCATTGGCACGCCCGCATGTCCATTGATGCAATGGAAGCGGGCAAGGACGTGTACTGCGAGAAGCCGATGACGCGCACCATCGCCGAATCGCAGGCAGTCGTCGATGCCGCGGTAAAGCTCAATCGGGTAATGACGGTGGGCGTGCAGTCAACGGCGGACCCAACTTGGGCGGCCGCCAACGAGCTAATTCGTAGCGGCAAAATTGGCCACGTCTTGCAAGGCCAGACCAGTTACTATCGCAACTCGTCCGTAGGCCAATGGCGATATTACCCGCTAACGAAGGAAATGAGCCCCAAGACGATCGACTGGGACAGTTGGCTCGGCTACAAGTTCGAATGCGCCGGTCAGCCGCTCGGCCCCACGCCGCAGGAGATGCCGTTCGACCGCGCAGTCTGGGCTCAGTGGCGCTGCTATTGGCCGTTCGGCGGCGGCATGTTCACGGACCTCTTCGTCCACCAGACGACGCACCTGATTGCGGCGATGGGCGTGCGCTATCCGGGTCGGGTCGTCGGCGCCGGCGGCATCTATCTTGAGTACGACACTCGCGACGTTCCCGATGTGGCGACGGTGGTGGCCGATTACGATGAGGGCTGCCAGTTCGTCATTTCCGCGACGATGTGCAACGACGAGCAGTTGGGCGAAATCATTCGCGGACATCTCGCCACGATCAAGTTCAGCCCCGAAATCAACGGCGACTACATCAAGGGCTTCCAAGTATTCGCGCAAAACATCGCCGGCGGAGCAACCAAGCCCGGGCAATCGGCCAGCGAGCCGATTCAGACGTACAAGAGCGATATGTATCGCGCAGGCAAACTCGAAACGAATCAGCAAGCGACATACGCGCTGTGGGCAAACTTCCTCGACTGCGTCCGTGATCGCAAGCGCGAAACCCTCTGTACTCCCGAACTCGGCGCTGCCGCCTTCAGCACGGTTAACATGGGCGTGCAGAGTTATCGCCACGGCAAGGTCCTTTTCTGGGACAAGGAGCAGCGCAAGCCGGTCGAGGCCGATGCCAGCTGGGCGAGCCGCTGGGAGGAGCGCTCCAAGAAGCGCGGCAAGCCAAACCAGATCATCGGTTGGGAGGGCGGCGACAGCGGCAGCACTCTCAAGCCGCCAGACTACCAAAAGTTGGCCGGTCCATGGGCCAACGGCGCCGATCCTGCCACGGAATAGAACGGAAATGTGGCAAGCCTATTCGGCGAAAGTAGACCGGCCGCTGCGTGACAGGAATCAGGTCGCGGAGCGACTGGTCTACTTGGCGTGAGCAGGCTAACACTAATGTCTACTAACGTGCGAGAGCTGCTTTCTCTATCATTCGATTGCATATATATTGTCAAAACTATTGCGATATATTGAATTCCCTCATACAAAACTGCCTGAGATTGTATTCATCCGCATCCACGAGGTCAGAATAACATGGGAAGGAAGCGAAAAGGCCCGAGCCTGTTAGGCATCTTCAAGGACTATTTCGGCGAACGTCCGGACTGGCTTAACATCCGTAACAATGATGACGTGATGGCGAAATTCGCCGCCGATCATCCCAACATCGAGGCGGACAAGCGCGTCAAGCAGGCGATGTTCAACGCCAAGAACTACATGAAAAAAGGCAAGAAAGGCCGGCGCGGACGCAAGGCGAAAGTCGCCGCCATCAACGCCGCGATGGCTTCGTCGCATCCCAAGACCGGCGCTCTGCAGATGCTTGAAAACCATGTCGACGATTGCCTCGCCATGGCCCGGGCGATCGGCAAGGATTCCATCGCACCGGTCATCAGCCACCTGCACCGCGCTCGCAACATGCTCGTGCTGAAAATCGAATCGTGACATGGAGCGGCGTACGCGCATCGTGGCGACACTGGGCCCGGCGTCCACACGGCCCGAGGTGCTTGATGCGCTGATCCGCTCCGGCCTTGATGTCGCGCGCATCAATTTCTCGCACGGCGAACCGGCGCAAAAGATCGCCGACATCGAGGCCGTCCGCAACGCTGCTCGCCGCGCCGGCCGCAACGTCGCCGTCCTCGCCGACCTTCCCGGACCAAAGCTGCGCGTGCGCATCCCGCGCGAAATGGATTTGGTTGCGGGTTCGTGCGTTTCCATTTGCGCCAAGCCCCGCTGCGAAGCCGATCTCGACGTCACCGAGCCGGAGTGCATCGGGCAAGTCGCTCCCGGCCAGCGCGTCCTTCTGGACGACGGCCGGCTCCAACTCGTCGCCGAGCGGCTCGAATTCGGCCGGCTTGTCGCGCGTGTTACCGTCGGCGGCAAGCTGCTCCCCAACAAGGGCCTCAACCTTCCCGATACGCGCCTCACAATCGCCGCGCTCACCGAACGCGATTTGGGCGCATTGAATATCGCTGCCCAGTGCGACGTGGACTGGTTGGCCCTTTCGTTCGTTCGCGATGCGTGGGCCGCGAGCGAGCTTCGGCGCGTGGCGGCGGATTTTGGACTTCACGTCCCCATTCTCGCCAAGATCGAGCGGCCGGAGGCAGTCGATCGGGCTGAGGAAATCATCTCCGCATTTGACGGCGTGATGGTGGCCCGCGGCGATCTCGGCGTTGAAATTCCACTCGAGCGCGTGCCATCGGTCCAGAAGCGGCTCATTGCCATGGCGCGCTGGGCTGGGAAGCCGGTGATCACGGCGACCGACATGCTCGACTCGATGCGCGAAAACCCGCGACCGACGCGCGCCGAAGCGAGCGACGTCGCCAATGCCATCTATGACGGAACCGACGCGGTCATGCTGTCGGGCGAAACAGCCGTCGGTGCATATCCCGTCGAAGCCGTCGCCTGCATGGACCGGATCGCGCGCGAGGTCGAGCCCGAAATCGTCAACGATGCGCGCTATCACCTCCCACTCGCGCCGGGTCCCATTGACGATCACGTCACGCACCTGACCTGCAACTTGGCTCGCGACGTCAAAGCCGACGCGATCATCACGCCGACGATGTCCGGCCGCACGGCGCGGCTCATCGCGCGTCACCGGCCTGCTGCGACGATAATCGCTCCATCTGCCAATGAATCGGTCCTGCGGCAAATGGCTCTGATCTGGGGCGTCAAGCCGGCACCGCTCGAATTCCCGCTGCCTCGCGGCGCCGACAGGCTCGAAGCCGCGATTCGTTCGGCCTTCAATCAGGGCGATGTGCAGGAAGGCCAGCTAGTCGTCGTATTGGCCGGCCATCCGAACGAAGGAGGCGAGCGCTTTCCAACGATTCGGCTAGTTCGGATTGGCCCCACTGGAGCACCTCGTCAGCCCGTCGATTAGAGCATTGATGAGTGCATTCATTCGTCTTTTCAACCTTTGCCATCCGTGGCGACTGTACGACCAACTCCGGCAGCAGATCTCGGAAATGATCAATTCGAACTGCAGCGTCAATTGTCGCGCCGAGAATCTAACGCTCGAGGCACCGCGAACGCATCCGTTCATTTGGCGGACAAACCCTAATTTGCCCATCGCGCGCATCACGCCGCCTGAATCGGGATTGCCTGACGATCAAGGTTCGCGTCATTTGCCGGGGCGACAAACGAGGGCCAGCATCGCCAAACCTCTTTCATTGCGCCTTCCGTAAACTCGCGGACGATCTCAACCATGCACCAATCCGGCAATGCGCGCAACCGAACTGCGCCGCTAGTCGCCGGGCGTGACCCGAGCATCGTTGAGGAGCAACAGGATGTCGCGCAGCCCAGGCCGGGACCGGGTCGTACTTCGCTGCGAGGAGCTCGAACGACGCGAGACACCCTCCGCAACGGTTTGGGAAAATCAATCATTCAATGACATCGCGCTCGGAGCCATCCCCTCAAGCTGGCAGCAGTGGAGCGGTTCGGGATCCAATTCGTTTGCCGCCAGCAAGTTGCGGGCATTCACCGGCGCGCAAAGCCTGGCCACGACCGGATCCAGTAACCTGACGGCTCGAACTTGGGATGCCGAGGTATTGCCGGCGGACTTCGCGGCGTCCGAGTATGTCTATCTCAACTCGCTGCAACCAGTCCAGCTATTCGTTCGCGGCCAGAGTCTCTCCGGCAACGCGCCAACTTACTACGCGCTGTCGATCAATCGCGGACTCCAAGCCCAAATCCTGAAGGTCGTGAACGGCACGACCACCGTGCTCGCGTCGATCCAATCCGCCACGTATCTCAGCAACGCTTGGGTGCAAGTCTCGCTCACTCCATTAGGCAATCAACTCTCAGCCCAGATCTACCGGCCCGATACCGGCCAGTATCTGAACTCCGCCGGGAAATGGCAGAGCGCTGCGACCAACGTCATGCAAGTGAGCGATACGTCGATCGCCGCCGACGGCCAAATCGGACTCGATCGGCCAGCGCAATACGCCGACACCGTCACCGTTGACGATTTTCAAATCTGGACCGCGGCGGCCACGCAACAGAATTTCGACGGCACACCACTCGGCCAATTGCCCGCGTCCTGGTCTGGTTGGAGCAATGTCGGCGCAGCCAGCCTCGTCGCGGCCAACACGGCTTCGCAAAGTCCGAGCCAGTCGCTGCAATCGTCATCGACGTCGAGCACTGCCCAAGCTCGCGCCTGGCTCACCACTCCATTGCCGCAGAACGTGGAGGCAACTGCATCGTTCCTGGTCAGTTCGCTAATCCCCGCACAACTAATCGCACGCGGCAGCAACCTCGGCACGAGCACGCCGTCGTATTATGCCGTGTCGGTTTCGCGCGGCTTGGCTGTGTCGCTCCTGAAGGTCGTCAATGGCGTGACGACTAACCTCGGCACGGAAACCTCGAAGTCGTATTTCTCCAATCAGTGGGTCACGGTCTCGCTGGCGACGACCAACAGCGACATTCAGGCCGTCGTCTATCGCTCCGACACTGGCCAGTATTTGAACTCGGCCGGCAATTGGGTCGCCGGCTTCTCACGCGCGATCGACGTACACGATGCCGCGATTGCCGGAATAGGCCTTGCCGGCGTGGATCGGCCCGCCGTCTTTGCCGGGACCCTCAATGTCGACGATTTCCAGGTGCGGACGGCCAATGGCGACATCGCTCCGCCCGCCGTCACCATCCAATCTCCGGCAAAGGGAGCGACTCTGACAGGAACGGTGCCGATCGTCGCGGCCGCGAGCCACAGTAGCGGCATCGACCACGTCGAGTTTTGGGTGGACGGCACGCTCCGATTTGCCACTTCGAGCAGTCCGTTTCAATGGAACCTCGACACGACCGCGCTCGCCAACGGCGCGCACGTGATCACTGTCAAGGCGTACGACAACCTCGGCGACGTGAGTAGTGCCACGATGGCATGCTCGGTCAACAACAATCTTCCGCCGCTGCCGACGATCCCGCGGAACAACGGCGCGGTCAACATCGCCGAACTCGCCTACGCGGGCACACCGATCGACCCGTTTGCCCAAAACCTGTTGCAAACCAGTGTGGACGTCGTCATATCGAATCCAAGCAACCAGGCCAAAATCTATTCCATCGCCCCGAACACGCCGCAACTGCTGTACACGAACGCCTCCAACATGTACGGCGACCTGCTGACGAACTGGGAGGCTTTTGCCGTTGCCAATGGCATCGATCCGGAAGCCGCCTTTTATCACGTCACGCAGGCGACGCCGTTTACCGGCGACAGCGCGTCGTCGCAGCCGGTCGCCTGGTTCTGGAGCGTGCTCGTCGGTTCAACTGGTTCGTGGACCAACGACACGTCGCAAGCTCACGCGACCAGCGGGGCCAATGTGAAATTCGGCGGCCTCGGGCAGTCGGTCGCGATCGGTTATCCGCAGCCGTTCGCGGAAATCGACCTCAATCTAGCCAGCGCTGCGAGCAAGGGATGGGCCGGCGCGCTCCAATACGTTTCCGCAGTCGATGCCAACGGCAGCCCGACGGGCTGGAAAACGCTCACGACGTATAGCGACACGACGAATGGTTTGGCGAATTCAGGACAAATTCTTTTTAACCCGCCGACCGACTGGGTGTCCGCGACGATCGGCGGCAGCCAACGCCTTTATTTCGCCCGCGTATTGACGGCGACCGGCGGCACCGCTCCCATCGCGACCAACATCTTGAGCGCCGACTACACGAATTCGAAGGGAACCGACAGCGGCGTCATTCCCGCCTTCGATTACGCGGCCGATCTCAACCACGACGGCTATCTCAGTCCCTCCGAATATGCGAATCGGAAGCCCGGCATGAATGCCCGCTTCGCCTGCCAGGGCCGCGTCTTTTACATGAGCTATGGCCAGATGCGCTTCGCCGTCAATCCAGCGGACACGGCGGTTCAGAATTGGTTCACCCAATTCGCAACTCAGCTTCTCGCGCGGTATCCGATCGCCGCAGGGTTATTCGTCGATAACTCGAATGCCGTCTCGCCCGTTTCCGGCATCTCGACGGTCGAATCGGCGACGGACTACAGTCAGAACTATGCGGCGATGCTCGCCATCGCGAGTCAGAAGATCGCGCCGCACTGGATCATGGCGAATGTCGCGGGCGGAGGCACGCAAACGAATGGCGTGATTCTGGCCACTGCCGCCGTTTACGACGAGTCAGCCCTCCGCCCTCTGAATGAGAACTACGCGCAGTTCCAAGACCTTGCCACGGCGATCAACCAATGGCAAGTTCTGAGAGACCCGTCCGCGTACATGGTCATCGACAGCGATCCGGCGGGCGGCTCGCCGACCGATCCGCAGACTCAGATCGCTACGCTCGCGGCGTATGAGATGATTGCCAATCCGCAGACGACGTACCTCGATTTCTACGGGGGCTATGATCCGAGTTCGAGTTGGGCTGAGCACTGGTCGCCGGCCGCGGCCTACAACATCGGCAATCCGCTGGGCAACTGCTTCGTCGCCCAATCGGGTGCGGACCCGTCCAAGTCAGCCTTGACCTACGAAGTGTTCGAGCGGCAGTACCAGAACGCCCTTGTCCTGTACAAACCGCTCTCCTACAAGCTGGGCGTTGGCACAGGCACGCTCACGCCCGCAAGCGCCACGACGTTTCAATTGAATGAATCCTATCGTGTCCTGGAGGCGGACGGCACCTTGAGCGCTCCGGTCACAAGCGTCTCGCTGACCAACGGCTCCGGGGCGATTCTCGTCAAGACCTAAAATCTTTCCTGTTAGCTGGAAGCGCCAGCGACGGAATTCTGTCCGATTCCGGCTAACAAGTCCGGGCGTCTTGTGATTCACCACCGTAAAACGTGCCTAGCGCCGGCAAGCTCAACGCGCGACGGGCTCGATCTTGGAAACACTCGCCAGCCAGTGGCCTTTGTTGTCTTTATGGACGCGAACGGTCAGTCGGACCGGGTAGAACTTCTTGGCGCTGAGATCGCCCAAATCCTTCACCAACTCTTCGCGCTGACCTTTGGGAGCGACGAAGTTGATCCCCTCTTTCCTAAGCTGGTCGCCGGAAATGGTCGTCGCTCCGCTCTTGACGGTGAAACGGACTTGGTTCTTCTCTTCGGCTAACGCTCCGGACAGGTCACCTTTCACGGCGATCGTCTGACCATCGAATTTGTCCGGGCTCGAATGGAGCGCTAGGAGCTCCACAACGTCATCCGGCTTCGCATTCGGCTTTCGCTGACGACCGACGGCCGCCTCGGGACCCGGCTTCGCTGCCGGCTCCTTGTCGGAAGCCACTTCCATTGCTTCTCGAATGGCCGAGACCGCGTCGGTGGCGGCATCGCGAATGTCGGAATTGTCGCTCTTCGCCAACGCTTCCAGCGCGGGGATGGCCGACTTGGCGTTCGCGCCGATTTCCCCGAGAGAGTCGATGGCGGCTTCGCGAACGCCGTCATCGTGATCCGATAGCGCTTTGGTCAAAGCAGCCACGGCATCCTTGGCGTCGGGGCCAATCGCGCCCAGCGCTTCCGCGGCCGCCTGGCGGATGTCCTCGTCGGAATCCTCCAAGAGCCTGGCTAGTGCGCCGACCGCCGCCTTGGCATTCGCGCCAATTTCGCCGAGGGCCCCGATGGCCGCCTCGCGAACGCCGTCGTCGGAGTCGGTCAAGGCTTGAGTCAGAGCGCCGACCGCATCCTTAGCGTCTGGGCCAATCGCGCCGAGCGTCTCCGCAGCCGCTTGGCGGATTTCCTCGTCGGGATCTTTGAGCAATTTGGCGAGGGCTGGGACAGCGCCCTTTGCGCCCGCGCCAATTTCCTGCAAGCACTCCATGACCGCGATCCTCGTCTCGTCGTCCATGGTGCTTTCCAGGCATTTGACGAGCGATGGTACCGCGCCTTTCGCGCCGGCGCCGAAGGCCGCGAGTGCGTCGGCCGTAGCCTGCCGGATTTCCTCATCCGAATCGCCGAGCATCTTCGCCAGCGCCGGGACCGCCGCTTTGGGATTGGCAGCGATTTCGCCCAAGGCATCGATGATCGCGCGGCGTTCGGTCGCTTCGGTTTCAGCACCGAGCATGCGCGCCAAAGCCGGAACAGCGTTTTTCGCCCCCGGACCGATCGAAGCGAGCGCGTCCACCGCAGCCATGCGCGTTTCGCTGTCTTTATCCTTGAGAATGGCCGTCAACGCCGGCACGGCCGATTTAGCGCTCGCGCCAAGCTTCCCGAGCACGTCCATAATTCCAAAGCGCGTGTCGGCGTCGTTTGAATGAAGCGCCTTCACCATCGCCGGAACGGCCTTCTTTGCGGACGCCCCCAGGCCTCCCAGCGCTTTCACGGCCGCTTGCGTGAGTTTCGGATCGTTCTCTTTGAGGACCTCGGCCAAAGTGCCCGCCGCCGAGCTTGCCGACGGACCCAGAGCGCCGAGCGCCATCATGGTCGCTTGTTTCACATCGGCATTTTTTTCGCTCTTCACGGTATCGATGAGTTTTGGGACGAGCGACTTGGCGATCGGCCCAAGGCTTCCGATGGCAATGGCCGCCGCTTGCCGAACGTCGGCATCCGAATCGCGCAGGCAATCCGCGAGCGGCGCCACTGCCGGCTTGGCTTCGGGACCAAAGCCGGAAAGCGCTACCGCGGCCTTCTTGCGCGTCGCCGCGTCCGGACTCTTCAGGTCCTTGATCCATTCGGTCACGGATTTGTTCGCAGCCGCATCGTCGTCGCCGAGACGCTCGAGCGCGCTCGCTCGAACTGGCGACGTAAGGACCGTCACAGCTGACGCCGCGGCGCAGATCACGGAGGCCGCGAGCATCAGCCGCATCAGGGATACGCCTCTTGGCTTGGCCGAACTGGAGGGACCTGCCGTCACGATCGGCTGGATGAATACGTCGGACATGGTTGCGCTCCCTGATGATTAGATGACTGGAATCGGGTCACTCAACGATGATGTCCACCCTTCTTGCCGCCTTTCTTACCGCCGCCCTTCTTGGCATGGCCCTTTCCGCCCTTTTTGCCTCCGCCTTTTTTGCCGCCACCCTTCTTGGCGCCGGATTTCTTGCCCTTGTGCGCGACATTGGTGTGGGCCTTTTTGCCGCCGGCTTTCTTG
>Ga0207109_1021_pt1 | contig 39571 bp, 25 predicted proteins | sample Alteio_BWMinHeat_73_FD_153584 | JGI IMG/M metagenome (GOLD analysis project Ga0207109, IMG submission 153584) | Enriched cells from forest soil in Barre Woods Harvard Forest LTER site, Petersham, Massachusetts, United States -... | ecosystem: Environmental > Terrestrial > Soil > Temperate forest >... | reverse complement strand
GGTCGAGGATTTTCTGAAACTCGGCGGCGGCTTCTTTGCCTTGGCTCGCGGCGAGGTACGCTTGGCCGCGAATAAACGTGGGATACAGAGGGGAGATATTGGCGAGGAACTGAATCTGACCGTATTCGAGGTCGCCAGTGGCTTTCTGCAACGCTTCGATCGCACGCTGCGGATTTTTGCGATTCAGCGCGATTTGTCCCTGGATGGCGGGAAACCAGAGCGCTTGCATCTGCGTATCCAACGGATACTTACCGTTCAGGTCTTTCACCATGGTTTCGGCGCGAGTCGTGTCTCCAGCGATGGCATAGGCGAGGGCCCCTTCTACATTGATAGCTTGGCTATCGGGCGCCAGCTTGATTCCCTCTGCTGCCTGTTGCCGCGCCTGTGCTGGATTCCCAAACGAGGCTTCTGCGATTGCATTGTTCTCCAGCCAGACGCCACCGTTTTCTTTGGCGTCAGCGCGAACGGCAGAATCCACTGCCTTTTTGCTCAGCTCCCGTGCTTTGACGAGCCGTCCCCCGTAGGCTTCTGTGTCGGAGGCCGTCCCAAGTCCGAAATCAGCATCGTCCAGGTGAGCCTCAAACCACTTCTGCTCCTGCTCCATGCCTTTGGCGTCCGCAGCCAGGAAGGCCATAGTGTAGAGCGGCAAGTGGAACGTGAAGTCATCCATTTTTTTCGCCAACGACTGCTGAATCGACTGACGCGCTTCGTCAAGTCGCTGCAAGGCCATTAAGCTGTTGCTGGTGTTGACCCGTGACGCCAAGCTATTCGGATCTAGTTGAGTCGCCTTTTGAGAGCCATCGAGGGCTTTGACGTATTGCCCGAGATTTGCGTAATCGAGCGCGACGGCGTTGTAACTCGTGGATTCCCCGGGGTACGCAGTCATAAGCTGCTCTCGAGCACGCACAGCTTTTTCCAACTCTCCGGTGACACGTTCGAAGTAAGCGATTTCAATATTGGCCTTCTCGCGATCGCTCACGTGCTCCCGCAGTTCATAGGCCTTGCGGATGTACCCGCTGGCTCGGCCCGTCTCGCCCTGAGAGGTATACACGGATCCGATTGCGGCATAGGCCCTGGCAAAATTCGGGTCCAGTTCGATGGCCTTTTGAAAATACGGAAGAGACGGCAATTGCTGCTCACTCATGACCTTTCGTCCCGTGCTGAAAGCCTTGAGTGCCTCGAGCGAAGTGGTGGTGGCATCGGCGAGCGGCACGTCGTATTTCTGAACCGAAGCGAGGGACTCGCCAAGTTGCCCGCGCAGTTTTGCGGCGGCCTCTCCCAACGCGTCGAGCACCTTCTCCTTGGACGGAGCGGTGGTTTGGTCTTGCGCCAATACATCGCCGATCTGGCAATTGATGGCCTTTAATCCCAGAACGTACTCGCTGCCCAGCGCGGCAATCGATCCGGCGATATACGCCTTGCCTTGCGCTCGCTGACAAAGCTCGCGCGCTACGTCCGCAGTAAGCGGTGTGTTCGCTGGCTTCGCCATCAGCTTCAGCGTCGACGCGACTTTGTTGTCGCCGAGGACATTCAGATAGGGTGATTGATTCAGCGCGACGGTCAAGGCTTGGCGCAGGGTGTCGTCGAAGACGGCGTCGCCGGATTTGTTGTCGAAATCGGCGAGGACGATGGTGTCTTTGCTGGTCAGCTTCGGCGTTTGATGCGTGGAGCGGTAGTAGAAGCCACCGGCGACCAAGGCGAGTAAGAGCCCAGCCGCGGGAATTGCAAACTTCAACCAGGACTTTTTGGCCACGGGCACTTGCGCGGAATTTTCTGTTGGGGAAGAGGACAGTGCGCCAGTGGCTGACGAGACGGCAGAGGCAGCGAGCGAGGGAACGGAAACGACGGCGGATCGTTGGCTGAGTTGTGAAACGGAGCCGCTGTCTTGCGCGATCGGCATGGAGCCGGAACTGGCGGATGGGGAGCGGCCGGAGTCGGTGTCGCGCTTGAGGCGCATCAGTTCGGAGCGGATGTCGGCGGCGTGCTGGTAGCGGAGTTCGCGGTCTTTTTCGAGGGCGCGGTTGATAATGCGCTCGAGGTCGGCGGGGAGATCGGGGTTGAGGCGGACGGCGGGAACCGGTGCGCGACTGAGGATTGCTTCAAAGATGACGGGGGAGCTTTCACCGCGGAAGGGCAATTGGCCGGTGGCCATCTCGTAAAGCACGGTGCCGAAGGAGAAGAGGTCGCTGCGGGCGTCGAGTTCTTTGGCGCGGGCCTGTTCGGGGGACATGTAGGCGACGGTGCCGAGGGTGCTGCCGGGGCTGGTGAGGTGCTCGGCGTCGATGTCCTGGGTGAGTTGGGCGAAGGTATTGGTGTTTGCGGTGGCGGTGGCGGGATTCACTTTGGCCAAACCGAAGTCGAGGATTTTGGCGTGGCCACGGTCGGTTACGAAAATGTTGGCGGGTTTGATGTCGCGATGGACGATGCCTTTGCTGTGGGCGGCGTCGAGGCCGTCGGCCATGTCGATGGCGAGGGTGAAGAAGCGTTCGAGGTCCATGGGGCGGCCGTTGATGGCGTGCTTGAGCGTTTGGCCGTCGAGGAATTCCATGGCGATGAAGGTTTTGTTGTTGGCGTCGCCGATTTCGTAGATGGTGCAGATATTGGGGTGGTTGAGGGCAGAGGCGGCTTTGGCTTCGCGGCGGAAGCGTTCGAGAGCCTGCGGATCGTTGGCGAGGGATTCAGGAAGAAACTTGAGAGCCACAAAGCGATCGAGGAGTGTGTCTTGCGCTTTGTAGACGACGCCCATTCCGCCCCCGCCGAGTCGTTCGAGGATGCGGAAGTGCGAGACGGATTGTCCGATGAGCGCGTCTGGGTCGGCCACGGGTTTGCGGGGGCATATTAGGGCGAGGATGGATGGGAAGTCAACGAGGTGGGAAGTGTTGCCTGCGTAAACGATTCGAGGAAGAGAAAGATAACGCAGAGACGCGGAGATGCGCAGAGGTGCGCGGAGAATTTGGATGAGAGGCGAACGTGCGGCAAGAGTCGGGAGTCGGGAGACGAAAGGCGGGCACTGGGATTTGGATCGGAAAAATGGCGGCGAGACGGCGGCGCTACTGGGCAGTAGTTGGCGATACGGGGCGGTTGGTGAAGACGGTTTTGCCGCCGGAGTGGGCGAGTTCGTACGTGGGGCCGAGGTGTTCGAGTAGCGATTGTTTTTTGTCGTCGCCGGTGACGAAGTAGAGGCGCGTTGGGCCGGGCCAGCGTTGGGCGAGGTCGGCGTCGTCGAGGAAGATGGGAGGGGAGTCGGGGAAAAGAGAGCCGAACCAGAGGCCGTTGATGCGGCCGTTGTAAATGAGGAGCTGGCGGCGGGTGTAGAAGGCGATTGAGGACGTGTTGGAAAATTCGCCGTCGGAGATGATTTCGTCGGCGGGCTGGAGTTGGCGATTGATCGCCACGGCGAGCGGTTTGGAGCCGAGGACGGGGGCGAAGACGCCGAGAGCGACGTGGGCGCACTCGATGAAGAGACACATCGACAGGGCGAGGACGATGTTGGCGGCTGTTACCGAGCCGCGGCGGCGCAGGAGCCAGTTGAGGCCGCTGCCGAAGAAGAAGGCGACGGCGGTGCCGATGAGCGGCCAGCGGAAAAGGCTCATGGCGGCGCCGGTGAGATCGAGGAAGTGGCCGAGCGAGAGGACGTAGGCGTCGGGATTTTTGTTGAGGAGGTCGGCGAGCTCCATGTTGGGATCGGGAGCGTGGGAGATGATTGCGAGGGTGAGCGTGACGATGGAGATGAGGATGCCGACGACGAGGTAAACCGTGGAGGAAATGCGGCCGGAGCGGGCGATGTCGCTGCCGTAGGCGGATTCGGATTCGCGGGCGAGCCAATTGCCGAGGATGAGCGCGATGCCGGGCAATGCGGGGGCGAGGTAATACTCCTGGCGCGTGGAGAAGCTGAAGAAGAGCAGGATGACGATGGCCCAGACGAAGAAGAGGAGGAGGGCGGCTTCGTGGGAAGTGCGCATGTTCGCGGTGCGGAGGAGGCGGAGGCGGACTTGACGGAGCGCTTGCGGGAGGAAGGAGCTCCAAGGCATCAGCCAGACGAGGATCATGCCCCAGAAGAGGAGGAGGGGGAATGTGCCGTAGTCGACGGGATAGCGCTTGCCGATGTAGCGAAGGAAATGTTCGTTGACGAAATAGAACCAGAGGAAACCTTTGGCTTGGCCAGCGGGAGGATTTTTGATGGCCGCGAGGATGTGCCAGGGAGCGGCGACGAGCAGCAGGACGATGGTGCTGGAGATGAGGCGCATTTTTAGGAGATGGCGGAGATCGCCGACGAGAAGGAGAAAAACGAAAATGATGGCGGCGGGAAAGACGATGCCGATGAGGCCTTTGGTGAGGACGTTGAGGGCGACGGTGACGGCGAGCGCCCAACACGAGAGGACGCATGGATTGCCGGATTGCCAGCCGTCGAAGAAAAAGTAGAGGCCGAGGCCGATCCAAAGTCCGACAAGAAGATCTGGGATGAGAATGCGCGTGAAGAGATAGGGGCCGAAGGATGTGACGAGGACTACGGCCGACCAGAATCCGGCGGAAGGAGTGAGGAAGCGCCGGCCTGCTTTCAGGAGGAAGAAGGCGAGGGCGAGAACGCCGAGGCCTTGCGCGAGGCGGGCAGTCCATTCGGTGACGCCGAAGAGAGAGAAGCTGACGGCCATCGCCCAGTATGGGATCGGGGCTTTCTCGAGATAGCGGATGCCGTTTTCGTGGAGCGTGACCCAGTCGTGAAGCGTGAGCATTTCGCGGCCGGCTTCGGCGTGGGCGCCGTCGGCATCGTCGAAGAGAGAAGGATGGAAGAGGCCGGGGACGAAGATGGCGAGCCAGAGAAGGAAGATGGCGAAGTAGGAAGACCAGTGGCGGCCGGACGTAAAGTTCATGCGCGGACGCGAGTCGAGATAGAACTCGACAGAGTGGGCTTGGGCACTTCAGGCATATAGAAAAAGTTTAGCATGGCAACGCAGGGAGAAAAGATAACGCAGAGGCGCAGAGGTGCCAGAGTTTCGCAGAGAAGAGTCAGGGGCTGAAGCCCCTTCCTGGTGGTCGGTTTATGTCGTGGCTGAAGCCACGACCCACAAACGTCTGGTGCACTGAAATCGAAAGTCGGTCGGCGAACCATGCGTGTTCAGCCGATTGCGACGAGGGCGACGCCGGCGCAGACCAGGGAGACTCCGGCCCAGCGGCCAGCGCTGATTTTTTCGCCGAGGAAATATTTTGCGGCGAGCGTGCCGAAGACGTAGGGATTGAGCGCGGACGCAGGAATGACGAGGCTGATGGGCTCCCAGGAAAGAAGGAGCAGCAGCGTGTAGAAGCTGGCGGCGAGGAGCGGGACGCCGGTCCAGAACCAGGGATTGCGCAGCGCGCGGCCGAGGAAGGCGAAGATTTCGCGCGGTCGAAAGCGCGCGGGCTCGCCGGTGATTTTCATGGCGTGGGTGATGATGATCTCGCCGGCGGTGCTACAGAAGATGAAGACGGCGAACATGACGATGCTGCGAATCATGCTGCAACTCGTTCCTGGGCGATGACGTCGGTGGTGCGCGGCTTGGTGAGGCCAACGGTGAGGACGCCGGCGCAGATCAGTGCGACGCCGATCCAGCGGCGCGGCGAGACGGACTCGTGGAGAAAGATGACGGCGAGAAGAGTGACGAGCGCGTAGCCGAAGGCGCCAGCGGGCATGACGTAGCTGTAGTCGGCCCAGCTCATGAGGAGCATGTAGCTGGCGGTGAAGCCGATGAGGAAAAGGATGGCGAGCCAGATGGTGCCGCTTGTTACCGTTGCGAGGAAAGCGTGTTGGAGGCCGGAGGCGGTGAGAGGGACATTGCCGATTTGGGTCATGCCGCGCTTGAGCATGAGGTCGCCGGCGTTGGCACAGGTGACCATCACGAGGATCATGAGGAAGGTTTTTAGGCGTAGGCGATGGTCGTGATGCATTTAAGTATTGTACGAGAAGTTGGATGAATGAGGCGGGCGGGAGTCGCGGGAAAAAGAAGAAGAACGAGGTTCCCTGCTCAATTGAAGAGAGATTCCTTCGCTACGTGAGGCGACGCGTTCGCAGGAACGAACGCGAAGAAAAAGCGTTGGTTGACTTCAACCGGAATGAGAGGGTTGGGCTGGGCGCTACAAACAACGGGCACAGACAGGAGTGTCTGTGCCACGAAGGGCGTCGGCTCACTGCCGTGGGAATGACTCGCCGTTTAGCGTTTAAGCGTCGTTGTGATCCGGGTGGAGTTGAGTCTAAACCCGCACCCTTTTAAAAACGAAAAGGGTGCGGCACCCAGAAGCCGACGCGTCGTTGGGAATTTTCTTGCGGGGTAAGAGAAAACCGCGCCTTCATGTTCGAGAAGGCGCGGCGTACAAAGCATTGAGAAAAGACTAGTCGTTGCCGGAGGCGGAGCCGGGGACGGCGACCATGGGCTTTTCGGCATCGCCACCTTGGCGGACCCACTTCCAGCGTTCGGAGCGGAGCTTCAGGAACGACGTGGCTTCGTGGTAGAGGCGTTTGCGCTCGTGCGAATCCCAAAGCGCTTCCTTGACGATGCGCCACACAACTTTAGGTCGGAAATAGTATTCGTCGTAGAAGCGATTCACGCCGCCCATCATTTCGGCCTTGCTGAGGTGCGGATATTCGATGTGCGGAAGCTGGTGGCCGCCGGTGTCGGCAAGAGCCTCGACGCGGAGGAAACCTTCTTTGGACATCTGCTCGTGGAGCTCGGTGCCGGGCATGGCGTGGGCGAGCGAAACCTGAATCGTTTCGCAGTCGAGTTCCTTGGCGAAGTCGATCGTTTTGTTGATGGTCTCGGCGGTTTCGCCGGGGAGACCGATGATGAAGTCGCCGTGAACCTTGATGCCGACCTTGCGGCAATTCTTCATGAAGGTGCGCGCCATTTCGACAGTGGCGCCCTTTTTGATGTTCTTCAGAATTTGCGCGTCGCCGGATTCGAAACCGACGATGAAGAGGCGAGCGCCGCCATCGGCCATCGCTTTGAGAGTCTCATAGTCGCTGTGAACGCGAGCGGTGGAGGACCAGCGGAATTTATATTTCTTGAAGCGATTGGAAAGATCGATGACGCGGTCTTTGCGAATGTTGAATGTGTCGTCGTCGAAGAAGACTTCCTTCATCTGCGGAAAGTATTCGAGAGTTTGCGCGATTTCGCGCTCGACGTTGGCGGTAGAACGCGTGCGCCAGGCATGGCCCGAGATCGTTTGCGGCCACATGCAGAAAGTGCAGAGAGCCGGGCAGCCGCGCGTCGTATAGAACGAAACGAACGGATGAAGCAAGAACGGGACGTTGTAATTTTCGATTTTCAGATCGCGCTTGTAGATGTCAGTCGCGAACGGGAGCGCATCGAGTTCTTCGGTGTGAAGCTGAGGGCGCTCGACGTTGTGGACGACTTTGCCGTCTTTGCGATAGCTGATGCCGAGGATTTGATCGAGCGGTTTGCCGTGCGCGAATTCGGTGACGGAGTGATCGAACTCACCGCGCGTGACGAAGTCGATGTCTTCGCTGGCGGCCAGCGTTGCGTCGGGCTTGATGTGGCCGTGTGGGCCGACGAAAGCGACCTTCATGCTCGGATTGGCTTCTTTAATTTTGCGGAGAAGCTTGATGTCGGAATCGAAGCCGACCGTCGAGGTGAAGAGGACGAGGAATTCGTAGTCTTTGCAGATTTCGATGGTTTGGCGCCAGTCGATTTTGGCGGGCGAGGCGTCAATGAGGCGGCTGCCGGGAATCATGCCGGCGGGATAGGTGAGCCAAACGGGATACCAGTAGGACTCGATTTCGCGAGTCGCGGGCCAGCGCGAACTTGCGCCGCCGTCGAAATTTTCGAAGCTCGGCGGATTTAAAAGCAGTGTTTTCAAAACGTCCGGCATTATGCTCCCTCAAGAGTCCGCGTGGGATAGCGGAGTGTGTGCAAAAATTTTCCCTGTTTCCCGATTGCGTTTGCGTATCTTCGCGCTGGCAGCACTTTAGCTGCCCTCTCCGGCGCGGAATGGTTCCCTAGGACTAGATTCATTTTAACGGAGATGGTTGCATTTCGGACACAGGAATCTGTGAACGGTGGTTAACGGGTTGTGAACGGATAAATGGTGCATTGAGTGGGAGTTAGGGGAAGGGGGCGTACTGGCTAGGGGGACGGGTGGGTGGGGCTGGCTGCGGCGTAAAAGCGGCGCCGAGGCGCCGCACTCCATATGGGCAGCGAGACGAGCAGGATCGGCCCAGGTGACGGCTGACAAAAAACGCCGGCAAGATGTAGGCGCTACCAGACCGAGGTGAGGATTTCGTGGATTTGGTCGAGCCATTGAGCGTGCTCGGGTTTCATTAGGACGGAGCGGAGGGTGCTCACGGTGGGTTTGTCGCGACGGATGCTGGCGGGGAGATTTGGGAAGAAGGCGGCGGGGAGTTCGGCCAGGGCGAGGTGGAGATTTTTGGCAGCGACTGCTTCGAAGATTCGACGGGACTCGGCGGAGATTTCGGTGAGAGAGGCGGACTCGTTTTTTGGGCGCGGGACGAAGATCAGGATGTCGAGTTCGGGTTCGAAGGCGGGGATGAATTTGTCGCCAGCTTTGAGTTTCTTGTAGAAAGCGAGGGCCGTGTCTGTTCCCTTTTGCAGGTCCTGGGCGAACTCGCCATCTTTTCTGAGCGGCAATAATTTTTGCGTGGCCCAGAGTGCGGCGGCTGCGGCGCCGGGACGCGAACACTCGAGACTGATTTCGCCGAGGTGGAGTTCGGCGGAGCTGAAATAGGTGTAGGGCGAATCGTGTTTGTAGAGGCGGCCGACGCTGGGATCGCGGAAGAGGACGCAGCCGCAGCCGTAGGGCTGGAGGCCGTGCTTGTGCGGGTCGATGACGATGGAGTCAACGACGTTGAGACACGAGAAGGCGCCATCGGCGTTGGCGCCGAGATTTTTCGCGAGATTGAAGTAGCCGCCGTAAGCCGCGTCAACGTGAATCCGGAAGCCATACTGCTCGCGGAGATCGAGAATCATCGGGAGCGAGTCGATGGAGCCAGTGGCGGTGGTGCCGAGAGTTGCGACCACGGTGCCGATGTCGTTCTTCTCTTTGAGACGCTTCTCAAGAGCGTAGTGATCCATTCTCGCGTTGGTGCCGACTGGGATGGATTCGAAGTCGAGTTGGAGGACGCTGCTGATACGGTGATGCGTGTAGTGGGCTTGTTCGCTGGCGACAATTTTTTTGCCGGGGGCGAGTTGGCCGGCGACCCAGAGTGCTTCGAGATTGGCCATCGTGCCGCCGCCAGTGAGATGGCCGAGAAAATTTTGCCAGTCGAACATTGCGGCGATTTCGGCGACGGCTTCTTTTTCGAGAGCGCTCGTGGCCCGGCCGCCATCGAGCGCGTGATTGTTAGGATTGATGAACATCGCTAGCGCGTAGGCGAGGCGCGCGACGGGATGCGGCGGCTTGAGCATTTGGCCGGCGTAGAGCGGGTGAAAGTAGGGGTAGTTATCCTGGAGGCGGGTGGCGAGTTCGTTCAATACCTCGCTTGTTCGCGCAGCACCGGGAACCTGCGGGTCGAATGCGGGAAGACTCGCGAAACCAGCATCGAGTTTTTTGGCGGCGGCGATAAGGGCGTTGAGGGAGTTGAGGTCGATCATTTGTCGGACAGATTGTAGTTGAAGTTGAGGCCGGGCGGAGTGAACCCCGCCCCTACCAAGACGAAGGTTACTGCCAGACTTTGTCGAGTTGGCCGGCGGCTTGGAGCAGGTCGAGTTGGGCTTGCTGGCGCTGGAAGTTGGCGTCGAGATATTGCATCCACTTTTCGTTTTCGGTGACACGGGCGCGTTCGACTTCGCGAAGATTCACTTTGCCTTCGTCGAGTTGAGATTGAAGGACGGAGACGTCTTGTTGCGCGAGCTGGAGTTCTAGGCGCGCGACTTCTTTGGCGGCGTCGCGTTCGCGGAGGTGGCGCGTTTTCTGGCGGACCGCAGCGCCGATTTCCTGTTTCTTGTTGGCGAGATTGGCTTCGGCGATGCGGAGATTCACTTCGGCGAGCGCGACGTTGGCTTTTGTTTGTGCGCTGAAGATTGGCACCTGAACGTTGATGCCAGCATTGAAATTGTTGCGTTCGAATTTTTGAAAGAATTCGGCGTAGTTGTTGAATTTGGCGAGCAGGCTGTACGTGGAGACGAGTTCGAGCGTGGGATAGTAACCGTGCTTTTGGCCGGTGAGGCGGAATTGCTTCGCGCGCACGTCCGACATGTCGGCTTGAATCGCGGGGTTATTTTGCATCGCCATGGCCACGAGATTCGCGCCTTCCTGCTCGGCTTCGCCGGGGAGATCTTCCGGAGTGACTTCGATCGGCGTTTCCTGCTGGAGGCCGCACTGATTGCGGAGGAAAACCTCAAGTTCGTCCTGGCGACCTTCGAGTTGGAGGACGCGCTGCGTGACCAGAGCTTTGGTGAGTTGGGAGCGGGTGACTTCAACGGGAAGCTCGAGATTTTCTTTTTCGCGCTGCTGCGTGACCTCGAGAATTTTGTCGGCGCTGCCCTGCTCTTTGTGAAGAAGGTCGAGCGAGTGACGAACCATGACGAGCTCCAGATATGCGGCAGCGGTGCGAGAAATTACCGTGCTGCGCGCGTCTTCGAGAAGGATGCGCTGGGATCTGGCTTGCTCTTGCAGTTCTTTGCTTTGGCCACGGAGAGGTTCGTTGATGACTTGCTCGGTGTAGGTGAGGCTGAAGATCGCAGGGGCGCGGCCGCCGGGAGTTTCGGGAATGCCGTAGGTGTAGCCTGCGCCGGAACCTGCGTAGAGATTCGGCATGAATTGGGATTTGGTGATGTAAGCGGAGCGATCGGCTAACGTCGTTTGGAGCTTGGCGACCTGGAGGTCTCTGGAGTTCTGGAGGGCTAGTTCGATGGCGTGCTTTAGGGTAAGCGAGATAGGGGCGGGCGTGCCGAAGGAAGCTTGCGCTGGCGGAGACGGCGCGTCTTGGGCTTTCGCTGAAGCGAATGTAAGCGACGCGCCGATGATGAGTGCGGCTGCGATGATCGGGCGAAAAAACGCCGGCGAGTTGGTCTTCGCGTCGCGATGCGGCGCTCTGAGTAAACCGGCGCGACCAAGAAGGTTTGAGTTGAGATTCGTCATGCTCACCTCGTTTACGTGAGACAGCACTTTCATTCTATTCGTAGCGCAGGGATTCGATGGGCTGCATTCTTGCGGCTTGGTTCGCGGGCAAATAGCCGAAAAGAAGCCCGGTCGAGCAAGAGACGATGAAGGATGCGATGACGCTCCAAGTCGAAACCGGCACGCGAAGATTGCCTGGGATAAACGGCTGAACCGCGGCTGGAATCGCCAAGCCAATCAGAATGCCGATGATGGCGCCGCCGCCGCTGATCAAAAATGCTTCGAACAAAAACTGATACATGATTTCGCGATACGCGGCGCCGATTGCTTTGCGGATGCCGATCTCGCGCGTGCGCTCTTTCACGGTGACGAGCATGATGTTCATGATGCCGATACCGCTGATCAGCAGTGCGATGAACGCGATGAGCAAGAGCACGATGGTGAGCGCGAGCGAGATATTTTTCGCGGCGCTAAGAATTGCGGTGAGAGTTTGCACGTCGTATTCGGCGCCGGCTGGATGGCGACTGTGAAGAACCTGAGCGACGCCGCGCTCGACGGAATCGACTTGATCGGCACGCTCGGCTTGTGCGTAAAGAGTGCGAAGAACTTCGGTGCCCGTGTAGTACTTCATGAGCGTCAGCGGAATGATGACCGACTCATCCTTGATTTCGGAGAGGCCGAAGGTCGAGACGCGCTCGCGAAAAACGCCTATGACGGTGAAGCTAAGTTCACCCATGCGGATGGACCCGCCGATGGGATTGTCGAGGCCGAAAACACGGTCGGCGACTTTTTTTGTAATGAGGCAGACTTTGCTGCGCTGCTCCATGTCGGATGAATCGAAGTAGCGGCCGCGCATGATCACGAGGCGGCGAATGGCTTGATAGCCAAAGGTGACGCCGATGAGATTGACCGGACGCTCTTTGCCGCCACCCACAACCGACATCGGAAGCTCGCGCGTGCCGGCGACCTCGGTAACGCCGGGGACTTGGGTTTTGATGGCGTCCATGTCGTCGAGGGTAATTTCGTAATTGAGCGGCGTGGCTTTGCTGCTGGCGTTGATCAACTCGACGTAAATCATGTTCGACCCGATGGCTTCGATCTGGCTGATGACGTATTTCTGGCTGGTAAGCGCGATGGTGACAACGAGAACGATGCAAGCGCTGCCGATGATGACGCCGAGCGAGGTGAGAATCGCGCGGACTTTGTTGGCGCGGAGGGCGTCGATTGCAACGGATAGGGTTTCGCGCATGTCCATCATGGCTATGACTTCTTTAGACGCTTGAGAGCATCGGAGGCTGCGTGGCTGCGCGGGTCGAGCTTGAGCGCGGCTTCATATTCGGCGATGGCAGCTTGCGATTTGTTTTGATTTTCGTAGTAGCGGCCAAGCCACTCGTGGGCGTCGCGCGGGCGGGGGTAGCCATTGCGCGTGGGCGCGGTCTTTAGATATTCGCGGAGCAGAGTCTCGGGCTGACCAGTCTTGTCGTTTTCGATGATGAGAGCTACGGCGCGATAAAACTTCCCGCGGGGATCGCTTGGAGCGGCTTTCTCGCCCAGATCTGCAACGGCGATGAGGCGATCGGACTGGCTGTGTTTCATCGCGTAGTCGCCAATATCGTAGATCAAGTTTGCTGATTTCGGGTGGCTGTCTAGCGATTTTGAGAATTCGGCGTCGGCAGTGGTGAAATCTTTTTTCTGGCGGCGGCAGTTGCCTGCCGCATAGTGGCCTTCGGCCGCGTCGAGTTCAGTGAGGCGGGCGATTTGCGGAATAGCTTTGTCTTCGCCGCCGCCCGCGATGCCGGGGGCGCTGCAGTCGTATTCGATCAAGGCTTGACGCGCGGAATAATTTTTTTCGTCGAGATGGACGGCGGTGTCGAACTCCTTGCGGGTTTTTTTCGCCAGGGAGAGACCGCTGAAAGGGCCGGCGTGCTCGGCTTTTTCACCGTACGCGCGGCCGAGCCATTCGTGGTACACGGAATTTTGTGGATCGAGAGCGACAGCTTTTTCGGCGCTGGCGATCGCCTGGTCGTGCAGTTGCAGCTCGTTGTAGCTTTTCGTCAGCAGCAAGAAAATTTCGGGGTTCTTTGGATCTTTGGAGGCGGCTTCCTGCAAAAGCTGAACCGCTTTGGGGTAGTCGCTGACTTCATAGGCCTGGCGGGCAGACTCGATCGCGTCACCTGGACGGGGAGCAGGCGCAGAAGCGCGAGCGGACCAAGGGGCGTTCAGACAAATCGCCGCAATAAATGTAGCGATACAAAGGCTGAAGCGAAGCGCCGAACGCATCAGTTGCCATCCTGGCGAGCTCGAACCGCGCTGTCGTCGGTGTTCATGATGCGCACGGGCATTCCATCTTTGAGATCGACATCGCCGGGCAACGCGATCATTTCGCCGGCGTTCAAGCCCGAGACGACTTCATAATTCGTCGAATCGGCGATGCCCACCTGAATCTCGCGCTTCTCAAGCTTGGTCTTGCCGAGTTCGCCGCGCTTGACGACGTAGACGTAGCGCTTGCTGCCCTCGCCTTCGACCGTGCCGCGTGGAACGGTGAGCACGTTGTCTCGCTCTTTAGAATTGATGCGCACATTGACGTTTATGTTGGGCAGCAGCTCGAGTTTGTCGTTATCGACCGTGCAGAGCAGCTCGCCGACGCTGCGCGAGCCGCGGGCCACGACTTGCTTCGGCACGGTTTCGGTGCGGCCGTTCCAGACGCGATTCGGGAGCGCATCCCAGGTGATGCGCACAGGCTCGTTGGGAGCGAGGGCGCCGATTTCAGGCTCGTCAATGAAGGCGCGGACGCGCACCTTGCTGAGATCGGCCATTTCGGCGAGCAGATCGCCGAGGTGAACGTAGTCGCCGTTTTTCACGGGCAGCGAATAGAGTGTTCCGTCCAGCGGGGCGACGATGCGACCGTTGCGCACTTTTTCTTCGAGCGCGGCGACGGAGCTCTGCGCTTGCTGGACGGCGAGCGGCGCGCTGTTCGTATCGAGCGTGACGCTGCGATCGAATTGTTGTTTGACGGCGGTGAGCCGCGTGACTTCGGCTTGCGCCTTTGCGAGTTCGACGTCGTTCGCGGCTAGTTCGTCATTGGTGGCGGCGTGCTGATCGATCAATCGTTGAAGAGCGTCGTGAGTGCGCTGCAAACGATCGCGTTGTGCAACTGCAGTGGCTAGCGCGCCGGTTGCCTGCGCGGCTTCGGCGGGCGCACCGCCGCCTTTGGCGACGCGCAGCGACTCTTCGGCGCTCAGCAGTTTGGATCGCGCCTCGGCAAGCTGGGCCTCGGCATCCTTCACGTTGAGATCGAGGAGGCGTTGGCCTTTCTTTACGTTCTGGCCCTCGACGACGTAAATCTTTTCGACGAATGTATCGAGCTGGGCGCGCATCACGAATGGAGAGATCGGCTCAACCTTGCCGTTGCTCGAAATGGAGGCAACGATGTTCTGCCGAGCCGGCACGACTGCGTTGATTTTCGCGATGGGCTGCCGGCCAATCGCCTTGATGAGAATGAGCGAAAGGATAGCGGCAACCACCAGAAAAATCAGGATGCGATTTCGGACGATACGTTCCATCGTTGCGTTTCCGCGCGTCGACTGCGTCTGTGGCACGCACACGAGCACCCGAGCCTGGCTTACCGCTAGTTCCAATGGGTGGCTTGCATGCCCGTCGCCCGACGAGCCTCAAAGATATTGATTGTAGCAACAGGCGCGCGGTTATCTCTAGAAGAGCTTGTGCCTTCTGTCTGTCGCAGTCGGCGGCATGGAACCCGCAACGGGCTTTCGCGTCGCGCCGGGGTGAGGTTTCCAGTAACATTTTAAAAGGCGGCGTCTCGGGTTGGGACGCGGTCTTCTCTGCAAATCACAAGCGGGCCTGAATGATCGAAGTCCAGAATCTTTCCAAGCATTTCTGGGATAAGAAGCGCGGCGAAATTCGCGCGGTGGATGGCGTCAGTTTTCGCTGCCAGCCGGGGCAGATTTACGGCCTTTTGGGCGCAAACGGGGCGGGAAAGACGACGACGCTGCGCATGCTGGCGACGATTCTGGAGCCGAGCGCGGGGACAGCTGTCGTTTGCGGTCACGACGTTATCGATCATCCCGAGCGTGTGCGCGCGAATGTGGGATTTCTGTCGACGGCAACGGCGCTTTATCCGCGGCTGACAGCGCGCGAGGTCGTTCAGTATTTCGGGCGGCTGAATGGACTGTCGGATGCGGTGCTGAAGCAGCGCGTCGATAAAATTTTCGACCGGCTCGACATGAACGGGTTTCGCGACCGCCGCTGCGACAAATTATCGACGGGCATGAAGCAAAAGACGTCGATCGCGCGGACGCTCGTGCATGATCCGGCGGTGATGATCTTCGACGAGCCGACGCTCGGGCTCGACATCATGACCGCGCGGACGATTACCGCGTTTATCCGCGAATGCCGCGATTTGGGCAAGACCGTGATTTTTTCGACGCACATCATGAGCGAAGTCGAAAAGTTGTGCGATGTGATCGGAATTATTCAGGGTGGCAAGCTGCTGGCGGAAGGGTCGTTGGAGGAGCTACGCGCGAAATATGGCGAGCGCGACCTCGAGGAGATTTTCGTGAAAGTTGTGGCGCCGCATTACGTTCCGCCGGCGGAGGACCACTGACATGTCGCTTCGCAATGTCGGCATCGTGTATCGAAAAGAGCTGACCGAGGCGCTGCGCGACAGCCGCACGATAATTTCTTCGATCTTGATTCCACTGTTTCTGTTTCCAGTGCTAACCGTTGGGATTGGCTATGCATTTGTGGAGGTTGCTGACCAGGCGACTCATGAGGCGTCGAGAATCATGGTGCTCGGCGGCGCCGATTCGCCGGACGTCGTGCAGAAGCTGAAGGATTCAAAGAATCTGCGGGTAGTGAAGCCGCGCGCGGACTACGTCGATTTGATTTCGAATAAAAAGATTCGAGCTGCGATCGATATCCCGCCGGGATTTCAGGCCGATGTTGAACGCGGAGAACATCCCGAAGTGAAGATCTATATTTTCTCGGGCGATTTAAAGTCGATGCTCAGCGCGACGCGCATCAAGGAGCAACTGACCGAATATCGCGACAGCATGGTGCGCGATCGGCTCAGAGCGCAGCATTTGCCGGAAAGCTTGATGAAACCGTTCGGCGTCGAGCAGCAGAATGTCGTCTCGGAAGATCGCGTCGCAGGCGAATCGTACGGCGGGCTGATCACGTATCTCGTGATTTTGATGTGCATGACGGGCGCGATGTATCCAGCGATGGACTTGACGGCCGGTGAAAAAGAACGCGGGACGATGGAGACTATCCTGTCGAGCCCGATTGAGCGAACGCACCTTGTATTAGGGAAATTTCTTGTGGTGCTGACAGCTTCGCTCGCGACGGCAACACTTTCAGTGCTATCGATGGCGGGGTCGTTTGCAGTGCTTTCGCACTACGGTCGCGCGCAGGGCATCGGCGAAGATTTTCCGATTCTGACGATGCACGCACAAACGGCGTTTGCGATTTTCATCATGGCGCTGCCGGTGGCTGTGCTTTTTTCCGCGGTGTTGATGACGATTTCGCTTTTCGCGAAGACGTTTAAGGAAGCGCAAAGCTATCTGACGCCGATGACGTTTCTGGTGATTGTGCCTGCGGTTGCAGCGGTGATTCCGGGAATCGAGCTGACGGCGAAGCTGGCGCTCGTGCCGATTCTAAACGTCGGCTTGCTCTGTAAGGAGTTGGTCACCGGAACCTATCACTGGGAATACATTGCTCTGATTTTCGGCTGCACGTGCGTGTATGCGGGAATCGCGCTGTTTCTTGCGGTGAAAATGTTCCAGCGCGAGTCGGTGCTTTTCTCTTCGTAGCTCAATGCGCGACACGCTGCTGAACTGCTCGCTGGGGCAGACGCCGATGACGATTTTCCCAGTCCTGGCTGAGCCGTCGAACGGTTTCGCGGAGACGTACCGCGAGCGCTGCGATCGTTTCGAGGCGCTGCTGGCCCCCGTTGGGTAGCTGGCCGTCGTTTTTTCGCCGCACTTCAGCCAGCAGCAGTTCCGCATTGCCGAGGATTCCCGTGAGCGGATTGTTCAGTTCATGGCGCAGCGTTTCTCCAAACGCTTCCTGATTATTTTCGTCGCGGAACAAAGCGGCCGCGGCGGCCGGTTCCTCAGCGGACTGGCACAGGCGTTCTTCAATCAAATCGATCGCCATCGAAAGACAACTCGCCGAGCGTACGATGAAGTCGGCGAGCCCCGCCGCGACGAGAGCGGACAATTCTTGTTCATGGCTTGCGGACGCGATGACGATGACGGGCGCATATTCAGCGAGCGCCGACACGATCGATTCCAGGCGTAGCGCTGTCGTGCTCATTGCGGCGGTATTGCATAAATCAGCGCCGATTCCACTCTCTTCCAGCAAAATCACCGTGGGCCCCGCGTGCAGGAGGATGTCTCTGGCCGCGTCCACGGTGCTCACGGCCGCGACGCGTCTGTTCGACTGGCGCGTCTCGAGTTCCTTTCGCGCCGCGGCACACAAGGCGGCATCATCACTTACCAGCAAAATGGTCTGTTCCTGAGTTTGCATTTCCTATTTCCTCGCTGCTTGAATCATCGCCGGAGCGTTGCTGGAAGGGCGCGCCGGCTTAACTAGACTGAGCACGCGCCGGACCTTTTCGGTCAGTTCTTCGACGCGAAACGGTTTAGCGACGTGCGGAAGCTGATTGCGTTCCAAGAAATCGTGCGTGTGCGCGGCGACGACGTCGCCGGTCACGAAGAGAAACCGGCGACTGAGAGGATTGCCGGACGCCGCGAGCGTTTTGTAAAAGTGTTCACCATCGAGCTCCGGCATTTTCATGTCGCAGATGACCAGGTCGAAGTCTTCTTCGGCGGCGCGTTCAAGGGCTTCGCGCCCGTCGAGCAGAGCTTCGACGCTTAGACCCTCATCTTCCAGCACATCGCTGATGAGCCGCGCCACGGTGGGTTCGTCTTCCACGACGAGTACGCGCGAACCGGCCCACGAAGCCAGCGGCGTCGCGGTGCGGGAGGCCCGAGCCAATCGCGGGAACTGCGATGGACATCGGTTGCGAGGCCTGTTGCGATGACGATTGCGCTTGCGATTTTGCTGACGCAGCGTGGTGCGATGCGGAGATCGGGACAGCAGGAAACTCCAAGACGAAATTTGCGCCACGGCCCGGCGGGCTCGAGACTCTGACATTGCCGCCATGCTCTCGAACGATGCCGAGAACGATCGCGAGCCCCAGGCCGGTGCCGATTCCAGTCGGCTTCGTCGTGAAGAACGGATCGAAGATGCGCGAGGCAATCGCCGCTGGAATGCCCGGGCCGTCGTCGCTGATTTCGAGCTGCACGTGTTGCGCGTCGTGCCGCGTCGCGATGCGAATTTTGCCGCCTTTGCCGCGCAGCCCCAGCGCTTGACGCGAGTTGCCGATCAAATTCATCAGAACTTGCTGCAATTGCCCGGCGTCACCGAACACGCCCGGCAGCGCAGATTCCAGCTCGAGCGCTACCGTGATTTCTTCCGCGGCGAGATTGAATTTCTGCAACTCCATCGTGCGAGTCACGATCTGATTCAGCGAGATCGCCCGGCGCTCGGGGCGCGATTCACGCGCCGTCATCAGAAGCTGGCGGAGGATCGTGCCGGCGCGCTCGGCCTCCTGGAAAATCTGCCTCGCCTCTTCGGACTGGCCATCCACATCGTTGCGCAAGAAAAGTCGCTGCGCGTAGCCGAGAATGCTGGTGAGTGGATTGCTGAGTTCGTGCGCGACGCCGGTCACCATCTGACCGAGCGCTGCCAGCTTTTCGGTTTGCAGCAGCTTCGACTGAAAGACGCGTTGCGCGGTCAGGTCGCGATAGATTTCGACGCGGCCGAGGCGTTCGCCGTCAGCTCCGAGGATCGGCCGGCTGGCCCGCTCAAGTACGCGTGGCACCGGGCGCAGGAGCTGAATTTCGTCACGCACGCCGCTGTCGGTACCGCGCGCGAGCTCGCGCCAACGGTTCGCAAATTTTTCAGGTTCGGCTGCCTGATCGGACATGCGCGAGATGAGATTCGCGAGCGTCGCGACACCCGCTGCATCCTCTGGAGAAAATCCTACGATTTGCGCGAACCGGCTGTTCATTGCCTGAATTCTCTGATTCACGTCGAACAGGACGACGCCCTCTTCGAGCCAGTCGATGACATGGTGCAACTGCGTTTCGCTGCGATGCGGCTGCGCGGATGATTGCTCGCCGGCGATCGGCTCGAGCATCACGGCAGCCAAGGAGTTGCCGACAACGTCAGCGAACGGAATCGGACGAAGCCGAACTGCCGCGCCGTTGCGAAGGTGTGCTTCCTGTGCCTCGTCGGCGCCCTCGTGGCCACGGAACTGCGACGATTGGGCGTGCTGAAGCCATGCTTCGACCTTCGGCCGATCCGGCGCCTGAAACAATTCCGTAAATTGATGCTGTCGTGAGGCATCGGATTGTTCGGGTAGGCTCGCGTCTGACGCAGATCGGGCGAGCAGTTCCTGCGCCCCGCTGCTTATCGAGCCAAGGCGGCCGTCCGCCTCGAGAATAATTTTGGCCGACGAATCGCTTTCCACGATCGCTCGTTGTCGCTTGCGTTCCAGCAAAAGTGCAGCGGCGCATTGTCGCTGTGCAAGTGCGGTCGCGGCGAGCTCGCCTCGAAGTTCCAGACGATCGACGTCTCTCTGCGTCGCGGGTCCTGACCGGAGCCCGGCCACCAAGGTCCCGACCGGCTCGTGAGAGGCGAAGAGGGGAACCGCAAGGATGCGCGATACGTCAGCCCGCGGCCACGGAAGCCCCGATCCGCTGCCGACGACGATCGTGTTACGAGCATCGGCGGCGCGCTGCCAGATACTCGTGAGTGGTGACCTGTCCATCGCGTGCAGCCAGGCGGCATCGTCGCTCTGCCAGCACGGCGCGGCGCCGTTGCGAGCGCCAGACGAAGAAATCGACCAGCGACCGTTGCTCGGTGAAACCGGTTGTTGGGCTGACGGCGCGTTCGCAATGAAGTCGGAACGAATCCGCAAGATCGCGAACACCGCACCGAGCCCATCGCCGCCTGGAGCTGTCTCGGTGCAGCCGTCAACCAATCGGGTGAAGATCGAGTCAATCGGTCCGCTGGAAGTGAGCTCCGAGAGCAGCCGACTCGCCGCGTTTATGTCCGCTTGGCGCTGGCGCGCGAGACGTCGTTCTTCCTCCAGCTCGATCGCAAGCGCCAACTCAGCTGAAATCGCTTCGACCTGCGCCAGCGGCAATACGCCACGCTTGCGTCGTGTCCCCGCGAGAACCACGCCGCGAAGCTGCCCTCGCGCTCCGACCGGCGCCCAGACGGCGCGCTGCAATTCCAACAGTGCGCCGAGCATGAGCTGGTCGGGCGTGCCGTCCAAGTCTTGCTGAATGGTGCGACCACTGGCCAACGGCTCAAGTGACGGCAGAGCTTCCAGGGAAAGCCGGGCCCAATCCGACGGCGCGCCTTCGCCTTCCCGGTCCGCAACCATACCCCGGAAGACAGGTAATCCGCGTGGCGAACGGATGTCGATATCACCCTCGTCGATCCAGACACCCGCCCGATCGACCTCTGGCGCGCCAAGCAGCGCCCGGACCGCGCTCCGGACGAGGTCGGCTTTCTCCGCTCCGGGCGTTTGGGCCAGCCGGGCTCTGTCGGCAAAGCTTTCGGAGCCCGCGTTTTGTTTGCCGCCGAATCTCATTAGATTAAGCACCGCTGCAGTATCACGGTTGCATTTGTCGAACCGTACTCTAGGCACCAGACGGCAATGCATCGCGGTGTCCATCTCCGACGGGCAAACATAGACTGTCAAATCAATGAGATAGCGATGAGCGGGTCGCGCTCAGGGGCGAATCTCGATTCCATGTCGAGATTCAAGAGCGCGGGGCGTACAGAAGTGGTCCGGCAGAAATTTCGAAGTCTGTTTCAAAGTGGAACAGTTGCGTTTTGGGCCCCGCGGACAAACGGCGGACGCAGATTCGCGACCGATCTGACCACGTGCTCGTTCTGCCTCGAACGGACGGTCAAGGTCTAGATTGGTGGGATCAAATATTCAGCGTTGGCGCGAACCCTGGTGCCTTGCGGACTTTGGTCGCCTGCTCAAATGCATATGCCACGCGCAGCAGCACCGGCTCGCTCCAAGATCGTCCGAAAAAGCTGATGCCTACCGGCAGCCCATGCACAAATCCGGCCGGCACCGTGATGTTCGGATACCCAGCCACTGCGGCAGTGCTCGAGCTTCCGCCGCCAAACGAGTCCCCATTGATGTGGTCGGTCAGCCACGCCGGCCCGCCGGTCGGGCCGACCAACGCGTCGAGATTGTTCTTGTCCATCGTCGCGTCGATTCCCTCTTTTCGCGCCAGATCACGCGCTTTGGCCACGGCGTCGATGTATTCCTGCGTCGTCAGCGGCCCTTTTTCTTCGGACTTCAAAAATGTGTCCTGCCCGAAGTACGGCATTTCCTTGGCGCTGTTCTTGTCATTGAATTCGATGATGTCTTTGAGCGTTTTCACCGGCGCGTTCGGCCCGAGCTTCGCCAGATAAGCGTTCAAGTCGGCTTTCAGCTCGTACAAGAAAATCGTGAACTCCGACTCTCCAAACTTCCCTGCCGATTCGATCGGCGCCGGATCGACCAGAATCGCGCCCTGCTTCCTCATCGTTTCCAGCGCCGCTTCCATGACCTTGTCCACTTCTTCGTTGAATCCAAATGTGCGGCGCACCACGCCGATGCGCGCACCGCGCAAACCATCTTCCTTCAGAAATTGCGTGTAGTCCGTGTACGAATGCTCGCGACTTTCCGCCGTCGCGGGATCGTCGCTATCGATCCCGGTCAGCGCGCCGAGTAAAATCGCTGCGTCGCGCAGCGTCCGGCACATCGGTCCCGCCGTGTCTTGCGTGTGCGAGATCGGAATGATGCCGGTGCGACTCACCAATCCAACCGTCGGCTTGATCCCCGCAATGCCGCACGTAGACGACGGACACACGATCGACCCATCGGTCTCCGTCCCAATTGCCGCTGCCGCAAGATTCGCCGACACAGCGGCGCCCGAACCAGAACTCGACCCGCATGGATTGCGGTCGAGCGCGTACGGATTCTTCGTCTGCCCGCCGCGCCCGCTCCATCCGCTCGTCGAATGATTCGAACGAATGTTCGCCCACTCACTCATATTTGTTTTCCCCAGAATCACTGCGCCCGCATCGCGCAATCTCTGAGCAACCGTCGAATCCTTGGGCGCATGCGAACCCAGCAGCGCCAGCGAACCCGCCGTGGTCATCATTTTGTCCGCAGTATCGATGTTGTCTTTGATCAGAATCGGTATGCCGTGCAACGGTCCGCGCGGCCCTTTGTCTTTCCGCTCTTTGTCCATCGCGTCGGCGATCGACAGCGCGTCCGGATTCAGTTCGATGATCGCATTGAGAGCTGGGCCTTGCTTGTCGATCGCATCGATGCGCGCCAGATATTTTTCGGTGATCGAGCGCGAAGTGTACTTCCCCGACTTCATGCCATCCTGCAAATCGGAAATGGTGATTTCGTCGAGTTCGAACGCGGGAACATCTCCCGCGAAAACAACGGACTTCCTAGCGTCAGCGACATCCCCTGCAACCAGCGGCTTCGCGGCCGCTGTCGCAATCGCCGCAGTGCCGAGCAAAGACGCGCGCAAGAACTCGCGCCGCGCCGGAGCTGCCGGTGTCGGCTGTTCCGCCTTTACGCTTTCGGTGGAATTTTTCTCAGTAAGATTCGAGGATTTTTCGCTGTCGTTTTCGGGCAGTCGCTTCATTGGCCTTCCGTCTGGCTGCGACCTGGGGAATCGCGTTTGTGCCGACGAAATAGTAAGCCAAGTCTGCGCCAAAGTCAGGATTTTGCAGGAGCGAACGAACTCCAAAGACGCTCAGGCAATCGAAGTGGGCTTGTTCAAGCAGAATTCAAATAGATTCAAACCAGATACGCCGGCGCCGGCCGCAAAATCGGCTCAGCCACAGCCTGCGCTTCCATCTCTTGCTGCAACAGCCGGGCCGCTTTCTCTTTCAAACAGATATTCAGCGTCCCGTGACAAACCAGGTGGCAATGCCCGCCCGGACATCGAAACGCTTGAAACAAAACATTCCGCGGTGTCTCAGGCTGAGCGGCAGCAGCCTCCGCCTTTCGCGCCTGCTTGGTCCACAATCCTCGCAGCGCTTTGAGCGCCGTCTTCAACTCATCGCCTGTGAGATGAATCGACAAAAACGGCAGCACCAGATGAAAACAGTTCGCATCGCAGCGAAGCAAAATGAAATCGTTATCGTCGCGGAGAGGAGAAAGCCGAGGTTCGCAAGGGTCTGGCAAGTGCCGTCTCCTTCGAAGCGTGATGCGCCGAGGACGAGCGCGTTGTTGCAAACGGCTTGCAATAACGATGTCAGACTAATTCAGTCCTACTTTGCTGTCAAGCCCCGTTTTTCTTTCGCCGACATCGCTTCTCGACCTTCAGGTCTCTTAATCTGGCAGCCCGGCATTCTCGGGTACAATCGAAAGGTGGCGCCTCACCCAGTTTCGGCGCAAAGGGCGGTTCGCGTGATTCATCGCAACGTTTTTCATAACGACAGTCTGACGCCGATCGAAAAAGTCCGCCTCTCTCCGGGCCAGGCCGGAATCATCTGCGGCTGGGGCATTTTCACCACAATGCGGATCTCTCGCGGCGAAGCCTTCGCTTACGAGCGCCACTGGCGCCGCCTGGAAAAAGACGCGTCGATCATCCGCTTGCCCATGCCTTATTCAGCCGCCAAGGTCCGCCTGCATCTCCACGAAGTGATCCGCGCCAATAAGGTCGAGAGCGGCGCCGCCCGCGTCTACCTGATCAACAACAACGTTGGCTTCTGGCAAAGCGACGAAGCGCGCCCCGAAACCGACCTGATCATCTATACCGCTTCCCTTCCCGAATACCGCGAGCCGATCAAACTCGATCTCCGAGAGCACGGCCGCCATGCCGGTTCGCCGTTGGCTGGCGTTAAGAGCACATCCTGGCTGCCAAACGTTTGGGCTGTCGCCGAAGCGCAAAAGGCCGGCTTCGACGAAGTTGTGCTGCTCAATGAGCGCGGCGAAGTCGCCGAATGCACCGCGGCCAACATTTTCATCGTGAAAAACGGCAAGGTCTACACGCCGCCTCTGAATTCGGGCTGTCTGGAAGGTGTAACGCGCGGAATCTTGTTCGAAATTGCGCCCGAAGCGGGCGTTCCGGTCATCGAGCAACTGCTCAAACCCGACGATCTTTACGGCGCCGACGAAGTCTTCATCTCATCGACGAATCGCAATCTGATTGGCGTCGGCGAAATTGCTGGAAACAAGATCGCGAATGCTCCGGGCAAATTCACTCGCCAGCTCGACGAACTCTTCGACGCGCACGTCGCCGACTACGTCACCCGTCGCCAGGCAACCGCTTCAAGGTAATTTGTTTCTAGATTTCAGCTTACAATTCAGACGTGTTTAGTTCGTACCGCCGCCGGCGATTTCTGCCGACGACGAACTCTGCGGCCCGTTCGAGGTTACCGCGCGGTTTTCAAACGCCGCTGCCAGCAGCTTCCAATCCTGACGTATTTCCAAATCGGAGGTCTTCGGAGCATGCCCGCTCCGTAGCTGCTCGCGCATGCGCGCAACCAACAGATCTTGCACGATCGAAGATGGTGCATCGCTATTCAGCACGTTGCCGCGAGAAATGCCGACCTCAACAACTTCATCCCCGTTGCGAACCGCCAACACTGGGTGGCCGGCAGCATCCAGACGCAGTTGCGCGCCATCCAGCAGCTTGTGCCACGTCGCTTCTTCGCGTTTTGGCGCCGCATCGCTGTTCGCCTTGGTCATTTCGTCCAAGCCCTTTTGATACGACTTGCGCTCTTCCGCAGTTAGCGGAGCTTGCAGATCCCCATCGGGCGAGAAGACCAATGCATTCTTGCTCGGATTGAAGGGTCCGCCGCCGAGCAAATATCCCGCGGCAAACGCGCCGCCCACCACCGGATGCAATGCGAGCAACGTCACTTCGTACTTCTTCGCCTTAAACACCGACTCCAGCGCGCCACGAACCGGCTTGCTCCGCCGAATCGTGCCCGGTACCTGCGGGATGATAAACGCCGTCATGTGAAGCTCAGGATGCTTCTTGGCGTATTGCACGAATGTCTTGGCCGCGTGCTTCGGCGTCGAGACATCAAGTTCGGAGATAAGTCCGCGCCGCACCGCCTTCGGATAATAGAAGTTGACGGCTTCCTTCACGAAGTCCGCGCAGTTGTTCGTCACAAATTTGTACGCCATCCGATTCGTGCGCGAGTTGTACTTCGCGATGAACGCATCGTCCTGCGCCGCCGAAGTCGGCAATTGAAATGCGTACAGCGTCCGGTCGTAGGCCGACCCGATCAGCTCATACCAGTCGCCCGGAGGCGTTTCGCCTTCCGGACCGTCCGGGATCATCTGCTCATAGTTCAAGCGCCGGTAACGATCTCGGAGCGAAGCTTCCAGCTTCACGTCGGCAAACAACGGGATGTCCTGCGGCTTCTCGACCGCATATAGATATGGATACAGCGGCACCGCGATCCAGTCATAACCCGCGATCCGGTGATATCGGCTAATCACCACCCCGGACTCCCCTGGCAAGCACCGCCGCAACGAAACTGGAGACTCCGCGCAAATATTGGATAGGTAGACTGCCGCATGCCCCGTTCCGGCGAATGCTCCGTCATAGCTGTAGGGCTCTTCGAGCAGGACGGCGACGTCCGCACGAGCCCCAGCCGCCCCCAAAAACAGGAGCGCCAACAGGCTTAATGCGAGAATGCGAAGGGGCCTCATAAGGTAACGTTAGACACCGGTTTGGATAGCTGCAACTTAGAACCCGTTGCCCAGCCGCGAAGTTGCAACCTGGCCTTAAGTACAAGAAAACAAATGACCAAGTACTAAGTTTCGGGTAGAAAAAAGGGCGATAACTGGCCAGTTTTTTGGCCTGTTAGTGGTCTGATTTGGGCCTAGGTAGCGGCGCCACTGTGTAAGTTTTGCCACATTTGAAAACTTCGCGCCGCCTCTCTGAAAGCCAGTAATAGTACCGCCGTACGTTATTCGCTCTGCTTTTTACACCAATTTTGCTATTGCGTAGACGGCGCCTCACACGGCATAAATGCAATATAGCGTTGCTGCCGCGGGAAGCGACGGACTGGGGCTGAAGACCCGCATTTCTCATCGCTGAGGTGTGTGCATTTTGCGATTCGCGGTCCGAAGCCAGTCGGTCTTTCACGAATGCCCCCAGTGTAGGAGTCGCTCCGTTTGGAAGGCGGATCCCTACGGCACGCTCGAGCAATTCCTCCATAACTACTTAAAGCTCTCGCCTTACCGTTGCGCCCGCTGCGACTGCCGCTTCCTGGACACGAAAATTTCGTCTGGCGACGCGCCTCTGCCCTTGGTTACCCGCGCGATTGATCGTTTCCGCGGCTGGGTGCAGCGCACGCCCTACGACACAAACACCGCCCTCGCGTTGAATGCCATTCTTGGACCGGCTTCGGTCAAGCCCGAGCGTCGCTTTCCTTCGATCGTCCACGAACCGCCGCAGGCCGGCCACGTCCAAGGCGACCGCGCACTGAATTAACCCTCACGCTGAGGCACGCCTGACGGTAAACCCCTTGTTGTCACGAATCTCGCTGAAATCCCGTTGATTTTGACTCTGCGTGTTACAATCCCGCAGAAATAAGATGCCCGATACAGTTCCAAATCTGGCCGAAACCGTTCTCGAGGTGGTGTCTCCCGACGGTGCGCGGCGTTACGTTCGCGTAACACAAATGCCGTTTCTGATCGGTCGCGGCGCCGAGACCGGCAACCATCTTCAGCTCGCCGATCGCCGCATATCGCGCAATTGTGCTGCGATCGTCATGGAAGGCAACAAGTACTACATCGAAGATCGCGGCCAGCGTCGCGGCCTCTTCATCAACGGCGAGAAAAGCGAAAGCCGCGAATTGCAAGACGGCGATTCGATCACGTTCGGCCTCGACGATTCCTACGAAATCATTTATCGCTCCGCCACAAACGCGAGCACCGATTCACTGCCGCACCTATTAACGCGCATCGAGCACATCACCAGTTCCGAACCAACCGGCGGCGGTCTGCGCAAACTGAACCTTCTGCTCGAAGCGACCACGCTTCTGCATTCGCAGTTGCCGCTCGATACCGTGCTCGGCCACATGCTCGATCACGCCGTTTCGGTGACCGACGCCGACCGTGGCCTGCTTCTCGAAACCGACGCGAACGAAACGCTCAAAGTTCGCCTAGCGCGTCGCTCCGGCGGATTGCGTCTGCCGCCTGAAAGCCTCACGCCGAGCCAAACCGCCATTCAACTCGCGCTGCGGCGCCAATCCGCGGTAATCACCGAAGATCTCGCGCAAGCCGACATGGATTTGCAGGCCGCCCAGAGTATCGTCGCGCAGCGTCTTCGCGCCGTCGTTGTCATCCCTCTGTATGCGGTTTCGCGCGCCAACACCGATCAGTCGATGATCAACATCAAACGCGGCGATTTTCTCGGCGTCCTCTATCTTGACTCGCGCCGCCCCGCTGCATTTTCGAAGCTTGATCGCCAGATTCTCGACGCGCTCGCCGGCGACGCCGCAAGCATCCTCGACAACGCGCGTCTCGTCGAACGCGAACGAGAACGCCAGCGCATGGAACAGGAAATCGGCATCGCTCGCGACATTCAGCAAGCGCTCCTGCCCAAAAATTTCCGCGACTATCCCCATCTCGCCGTCAGCGGTGTCAACTTCCCTTGTCTTGCGGTCGGCGGAGACTATTTCGACGTCTTCTCACTCGGTGACAATCGCACCGCTTTTCTCCTCGCCGACGTTTCCGGCAAAGGACTTGGCGCCGCACTATGTACCAACCTTCTGCAAGGCGCGCTCTCCGGCATGTCGCTCGGCACCGATCCTGCGCGCGTCTTCAATCACGTCAATCGCTTTCTCTGCGACCACGCCGAAATCGGACGCTACGCCACAATGTTTTTCGGCATCCTCGACGATCAAGGCCACCTCGAGTACATCAACGCCGGCCATCCCTCCCCATTCTTGATCCGCAACGGCGTCGCCGAAGACGTCTTCACCGAAGGTTCGTACCCCGTCGGCCTCGTGCCTGAGGCCGAATACACCACCGTCTGCCTCAAGCTCGAACCCAGCGATACGCTCGTGCTCTTCAGTGATGGCGTCACCGAAGCGATGGATCCCGCCGACCAGCTCTTCGGCGTTCCACGCCTCAAAGAAGTCTTGATGGGTGTCGCGCCGCAAACCCCGCTCGATGAGCTCCAGCGCAAAGTTCTCGATGCCGTGGAAAATTTCGCGCGGGGCGCCAGCCAAGCCGACGATCTCACGCTGCTCCTCGTCCGCTATCGTGGCGCGCACGCTATGACGGACACCGACATTCCGCCGATTCAGACCTCTTCCGCCAGCAACGCCGCCTGAGGTTCTGTGCTAGTCCCGCGAACACCTGTCTCACAAACCAGCTTGCGAAGCCACGCTCGGTCGTATATAAGTAGTCCATTAATCTGAAAAGTACTGCGCCGCCAATATCCGGACGCCCTACCGGGAATCGGCGCAAAAATCGAATACGTTTACTCCCTAGGCCTTCTCACCGGGACTAATGGATCTAGCGGCCAACAATCCCAAACCGTCCTCGACCGAACGCGAGCAGATCGAGACACGCAACTCAAACACCACTCGTCCCTGGTTCGAGTCCAGCGTCCAAGATTTGAAGGTCGCCTTTCGCTCTTTGCGCAAGAGCCCGGGCTTCGCCATCACCGCGATTCTCACGCTCGCTCTTGGAATCGGCGTCAACGCCTCCATCTTCCAGCTCATGGACGCCGTTCGCCTCCGCAGTCTGCCCGTCGCCGATCCCGACCGCCTCGCCGCCGTCGAAATTCGCGGTGGCGTCCACGATTTCATTCCCGCGCGCTCTTCCGATCTCTCGTATCCGCTATGGGAACAAGTTCGCGACCATCAGGAAGCCTTTTCCAGCGTGTTCGCATGGCGTACCAACCACGTTCGCATCGGCGAGGGTATCGAAGAGCGAAAAGCTGACGCGCTGTGGTTCACGGGCGAAGCATTCAACACGCTCGGAATCTCCCCGGAAAAGGGGCGCTTTTTTTCACCCGAAGAAGACAAGCCCGGCTGCGGTATCCCCGGCGCCGTAATCAGCTACGCATTTTGGCAGAGCCAGTTTGGTGGGCAGGACTCCGCAATCGGCTCGACGATTCTCATCGAACGCAAACCGACACGAGTACTCGGAGTCACGCCAGCCGGATTCCTCGGACTCGAAATTGGCCGCACATTCGATTTCGCTTTGCCGCTCTGTTCGACTCCGTCTTACCACGATGACCTGCCCTACTTCACACGCCCCGACTATTTTTTCCTCACCGTAATCGGACGATTGAAATTTGGTTGGTCCCTCGCGCGTGCATCCGCGCAACTCGAATCAGTCAGTCCCGGAATCATTGCCGCGACAATTCCGACGGGCTACAGCAACGCCTTTCTCGACATCTATAAGAAATATCAGCTCACCGCCTATCCAGCCGGACACGGCATCAGCTCGCTCGATACCTACGATTCGTCTTTGTGGCTGCTCTTGGGCATCACCACTCTCGTCTTGCTCATCGCCTGCGCAAATCTCGCCAATCTGATGTTGGTTCGCGGCAATTCGCGTCAGAGAGAAGTTGCCGTCCGTCTTGCGCTCGGTGCCTCGCGTTGGCGACTCGTTCGTCAGTCGCTCGCGGAAGGGCTGATACTCGCCGTTTCAGGCGCGATACTCGGCACGGTGCTTGCTGCCGCGTTCAGTCGCGTGATTGTGTGGTTCATAAGCTCGGCGCGAGACGCGGTCAAGCTCGATCTCAGCCTCGACTGGCGCGTCTTCGTTTTCACCACAATTCTCGCGCTCCTCACCTGCGCGATTTTCGATCTATGGCCCGCGATTCGCTCCTCGCAAACGAATCCAGGTATCGCCCTGAAAAGCGGCAACCGTGGGACGACGCAAGGCCGCGAGCGATTTTCGTTTCAGCAAACGTTGGTCGTCGCGCAAATTGCCGTGTCCATGGTGCTCCTGGTCGGAGCACTGCTCTTCGTCCGCAGCTTTCGAAATCTCGTCACCTACAATCCGGGATTTCGCGAGGACGGAATCATCCTGGCTCACTTCAACCTTGGTCATCGCAAATTGAGCGGTTTCGATGCCTACGATGGCGCCGTGCGCGAACTGCTCGCCCAGCTTCGCGCGAACCCCGGCGTGGACTCTGCCGCGACCACGACCCACATCCCTCTCAACGGCAGCACGTGGCAACTCGGCATGCGTGGCGGCAATCGGGAAGGCTCCTCGAAATTCACTTGGATCAGTCCCGGTTATTTCGAAACGATGAATATTCCCTTGCTCGCCGGCAGACAATTTTCCGACGAGATCGATTCCCGCAACTCGCCGCGCGTCCTGATTGTGAACCAGACCTTTGCGCACACTTTTTTCGGCAACGAAAATCCCATCGGCCAAACTGTCCGCTCGATCGCGGAGCCCGGATATCCCGCTGCTGAGTTTCAGATCGTGGGCGTCGTCAAAGACACAAAGTATGGAAGTCTCCGCGATCCGACTCCCCCGGAGAGCTTCGGCCCATCAACACAATTTCCACCCGGCCAAAAAGCCGCGATGGTTTTCATCCACACATCGATTCCGCCCGATCGCGTGATCCCCATCCTGCGCGAAAGCGTACAGCAACACGATCCCGAGATGGATTACGAACTCTTCGTGTATCAGAACACGGTCGAGGACACACTCAGCCAGGAGCGCATGATGGCGATCCTCTCCGGCTCATTCGGCGCATTGGCCGCGCTGCTGACGATGGTTGGACTCTATGGCGTGATTTCTTACATCACAATGATGCGTCGCAACGAAATCGGCATTCGAATGGCTCTCGGCGCAGATCGCAGCAGCGTGCTCGGCTTGATTTCAACTCAAACTCTCCGCATGCTCGGAGCCGGAGTCCTTCTCGGCATTCTGATCTCGCTCGCCGCCACTCGCGGCGCAAGCTCTCTCCTCTTTGGGCTTCATCCCAACGATCCACTCTCCATCATTTACGCCGCCGTGCTCCTTGTCCTCGTAGCTCTGCTTGCCGCATACATTCCCGCCCGCCGCGCCTCCCTCATCGATCCCAGCAGCGCCCTCCGCGACGAATAGCTCATCGCCAATCTTCGACACACATCCCGCATCCACCCGATGCCGCCCCTCTCCTCTTCGTGTACACTTCGCCGTAACTCGTCCCAGTCCGACGGCCTATGGCATCTGACGACACAACAAAAAATCCGGCTTCGCCTGCCGACTCCCAACCCGCCGCAACACCCCTAGCTCCATCGCAACAAAATCCCCTTCACATAAATCCGTGGCTCATCGCCGTCGCCGTGATGCTTTCCACCTTCATGGAAGTCCTCGATACCACCGTCGTCAACGTCTCGCTCCCTCACATCGCCGGCAGCCTCTCCGCCACCATCGACGAAGCCACCTGGACTCTCACCTCCTATCTCGTCTCCAACGCCATCATTCTTCCGCTCACCGGCTGGCTCTCCAATTTCTTCGGCCGCAAGCGCATGTTGATGCTATCCGTCACCGGCTTCACCATCGCTTCCTTCGCTTGCGGACTCGCTCCCACTCTTCCCTTCCTGGTCGTCTGTCGCGTCATTCAAGGCGCGTGCGGTGGCAGCCTTCAACCTATCTCGCAAGCCGTCCTCCTCGAATCTTTCCCACCGCAAGACCGCGGCAAAGCCATGGGCTTCTGGGGACTCGGCATCGTCGTCGCGCCTCTCCTCGGCCCCGTTCTCGGCGGCTGGCTCACCGACAGCTACAGTTGGCGCTGGGTTTTCTATATCAACGTGCCGATCGGCGTCGCGTCCATCATCATGACGCGCCTCTTCGTCTTCGATCCCCATTACATCAAGCGCGCCTCGTCAAAAATCGACTACTGGGGTATCGGCATGTTGGCCGTCGGCATCGGCCTGCTGCAAGTCGTCCTCGACAAAGGCCAGGAAAAAGATTGGTTCGCCACGATGTGGATTACGGTTGTCGCAGTCGCCGCTGTAGTCGCTCTCGTCGCGTTTATGTTTCGCGAGTTAATGATCGACCATCCCGTCGTCCAACTCCGCGTCTTCAAAGATCGCACCTACTCGACGGGTGTGTTTCTCATGTCCATGCTCGGCGTCGGCCTCTACGGCACGACCGTCCTCATCCCGCTCATACTGCAGACTCTGCTCGGCTACCCCGCCTTGCGCGCAGGCATCGCCATGGCCCCGCGCGGACTCGGCTCTTTCATCGCCATGCCCATCGTCGGCCTCATCATGTCGAAATTCGATCCGCGCAAAATGCTCGCGCTCGGTCTCTTCGTCTGCGCGCTCACTCTCTTTCAATTCTCCGGGCTCGATCGCAGCGCCGGTTACTGGGATTTCTTCTGGCCGCAGCTCGAAATGGGCCTCTCGCTCGGCCTCGTCTTCGTCCCGCTCACCACCATCACCATGTCCGGTATCGCCAAAGAAAAAATGGGCAACGCTACAAGCCTCTTCAATCTCGTCCGCAATCTCGGCGGCAGCATCGGAATTTCCGCCGTTCAAACCATGGAAGTCCGTCTTCAGCAAACCAACACCAACGTCCTCGGCGCACACGTCAACCCATTCAGCACGGCCGCGCGCAACATGATGAACATGATGGAAGGAATGATGGTCAGTCGCGGCGGCGACGCAGTTGCCGCCGCCCAACAAGCCCGAGCCATGATCTTCGGCCTCGTCCAGCGCGAAGCCGCCATGATCTCCTACAACACCATCTTCAAATCTCTCGGCATCCTCTTCATCGCCCTGCTCCCCTTCATCCTCATCATGCGCCGCCCCTCACAAAAAGCCCCCGCCGTCGCCGCCCACTGACGCCTACGCCGCCTGACCAGCGAATTGAGCCATATCTGACATAAAATCGCACTTCGTATGAAACGCTCTCCACTTCGCGCCATCGCATTCTGGATATTCTTTGCCTCTGCGTTGCCGCTGCAAATGCGTCCGCAACAGCAGCGAGCGGTTTCTTCGCCGTATTCAAACGATGCCGAAGGCCTTCGAAAACTCCTCGAGAACATGCTGGCCGCTGCAAAGAGCGGCGACCAAGCGAAACTGCGTTCCATGATTCACGAACTGGAAATTCCGAACTCTGAGGTCTGGTATACCAAGACTTTCGGTCCAGACAAGGGCGAGAGTTGGGCCGGTCCCTATCAAAAAGAGCTCGCCGCGAACGAGACTAGGTTCGAAGACCTGCTGATGAAGCTAAGTAGTACGGATGGGGATTTCGCCGTCCAAAAGATCGACACAAGAAAACGGTATGATACCCTCACCGGTCCGCTCGACGAATACCTCGCAAGTTGGAAAAGTGCCACCGCGGCCGACGCCAAAGAACCTACGAATCTCGCTAACTTCTTTTTTATCGACGGCAAATTCAGATGGAACAGCACCGACCGGTATTTTCCCTTTGAGCCAGAGCTGAAGCGTAACGTCGTGATGGGAAAGTTAGTCAAGAACGTCGCGCCCGTGTATCCGGTGGAAGCGCAACGAAAACGAATTCAGGGCCCGGTCAAACTTCGAGTGATTATCCGGAAGGATGGCTCGGTCATTGTTCAAACAGTTGTGCAAGGCGACCCTGCGCTGTCTCCTGCCGCAATCGAAGCTGTGAAACAATGGCGCTTCGAACCAACTCTCCTCGATGGCAAGCCCATTGATTTCATAACTACGCTTGAGGTGAACTTCGCACTGAGGCCTTAATGCGTTGTGGCTTTCCGCAAGGCGGACTCCAATCGGCGCAGATTCTATCTCCCCTTCGCCTCTGCCCCGCGCAACACCAAACACGTCGAACTCGCTTTCGCAATCGCCCGCCCGTTCTCGTCCGACACTTCGCACTCCACATATCCGACGCTCTTCCCGCGCCGCACCACTTTCCCTTCCGCTCGCAACTGCGCCTTCCACACCGGCCGAAAAAAATTGATCTTCAGCTCCACCGTCGTAAACGATTCCCCCGGCGACAGCGTCGAATGAAACGCAATCCCCATCGCCGAATCCGCGATATCGCACAGAATTCCGCCATGCGTCGTCCCCATCGGATTCGTATGCTGCGGCCCCGTCTCGAGCGTCACAACCGATCGCCCCTCGCCCACCTCCGCCAATTCAAATCCAATCAACTCCGCCACAGGCATGACCTTTCGCCGTCGCGCACTCGTCTCTCGCTCCTCGGCGCTCCGCTCTCGAGTCTCCTCCGCCACGCGTCCTCCTTGATATCTCGCGCCAAAGCCTACACCAATCCGCGCGGTGATATCGCTACGATCCACTCTTCCCTCCGTGTCCTCTGCGCGCTCTGTGGTGAATTTCTTCTTCTCTTCCCCCGCCAGCCAGCCCAAAAAATTCCCATCGCTCACTCAACTCGCTATAATCCCTCCGCATTCCTTCCAACAAGGAGCACAAACGTGCCCGACGCATCTCCGCAGTCCTCACACTCCTTCCACCTCAACACCTACCGCGTCGACGGCGCCACCGTCATCGAATGCCACGGCAAACTCGTCTCCGACCACGCCCCCAAACTCCGCAACGAAGTCCGCAATCTCCTCCCCGCCGAAAAGCGCATCATCATCGACATGAAAAATGTCCATCACATGGACTCCTCCGGCCTCGGCGCTCTCGCCACTCTCTACGTCCACTGCCGCACCCGCGGCTGCAAACTCGAACTCATCAACCTCAATCAAGCCACCCGCTCCCTCCTCAGCATGACCAACCTCCTCTCCCTCTTCGAAGACGCCGGCCGCTTCGGCGGCAAACTCCCGTGAAAAAATCATCGCGCCGCCCCGCCTCGAAAATTCGCATGACTCTGGCCGACGACAAATCCGTGGTTCAATATTTCTCCCGTCTCCCCGAACCCGCCAAATCCACTCTCCAATCCGTCCGCGCCGCCATCCTCTCCGCCTGCCCCAAAGACACACTCGAAACCCTCAGCTACGGCATCCCCACCTTCAAACACAACGGCAGCATCTGCGCCATCGCCGCCTTCAAAGATCATTGCAGCCTCTTCCCCATGAGCTATTTCGTCATCGACAAATTTCGCGCCGATCTCGCCCGCTTCGAAGTCTCCAAAGGCACCGTCCGCTTCCCCACCGACAAACCCCTTCCGTCCCCGCTACTCAGGAAAATCGTCAAAGCCCGCCTAACCCAAATGTCCGAAAAACAAAAAACCAAGCCCACTCGATAACAGCCCCGCCAGGAACAATCCCCCTATCTGCGGCGTCTGTACAAACGGCACCTTTATTAATCTCCTTGTGCCTGTACCACTAAATATCCATCTCCCCGCATCACAGCGGGCGGGGGTGCTCATGCCACTTATGCATGATCTGCGCTATGCCTTTCGTCTCGTAGCCCGATCCCGCCTCTCCACCATCCTCGCCATCCTCTCCCTCGCCCTCGGCATCGGCGCCACCACCGCCATCTTCAGCGTCGTCTACGCCGTCCTCGTCGACCCTTACCCCTACACCGGCGCAGATCGCATCGGCTTCTCCCACCTCTTCAATCAAAAGGATGAAGACCAGGGCGACGCCCCGGTTACGCTCAGCCAGTTTCACGAAATAAAAGCCAACGCCAGATCCATCGAGAGCCTCATCGCATGCGAGCGCCGCAGCGTCGCACTCAGCGAACACGGCTTCCCCGAAGCCGTCAACCAGGAGTTCTTCTCTCCAAACGCCTTTGAATTTTTCGGCGTCGCCCCACTTCTCGGTCGCACGTTCCACCCAAACGATCTCGGCGATGAGTCCAAAGTCGAAGACGTCGCCGTTCTCAGCTATCACTTCTGGCAGCGCCATTTCTTCGGACGTCCCGATGTCCTCGGCCAGTCCGTTCGCCTGAACGACAAGTTCTACACAATCGTCGGCGTGATGCCGATTCGTTTCGCTTGGGAACAGGCCGACATCTACACTCCCGTTGCAGTTCGCCCCGACAACGAGTATCGCTTCGAGTTGGTCATGCGTGTCCGTCCGGGAATCCCTCGAAAACAGGTCGATGCCGAATTTCAGGACTTCCACCTGAAATTCGCAAAAACAGCCCCCAAATTCACGTATCCCGAGCCTCCGTTCCGCACTCAGTTTGAGTCTGTCAATGAAACCGTCCTGGGCAAATTTCAAAACACGTTGATCGCTCTCATGGCGGCGGTGGGCTTCCTTCTTCTGATCGCCTGCGCCAACGTCGCCAATCTCTTGCTCGCTCGCGCCAGCGCGCGCCGCGGCGAAATCGCTGTCCGCGCCGCCATGGGCGCCGGCACCAAACGCATCGTTCAGCAACTCCTTACGGAAAGTGTCATTCTCAGCGTTACCGGCGGGATACTCGGCCTGCTCTTCGCCTACGGCGGCATCAAAGCCGTTGTCGCACTGCTCCCCGAAGACTCGATTCCCAGCGAAGCCGTCATCTCACTGAATCTGTACGTCCTCGCTTTCGCCGTAGCCATTTCCGTCCTCACCGGCGTCCTGTTTGGCTTGGCTCCTGCTCTCCAGCTCTCTCGCCAAAATCAGTCCGCTTTTCTTCGTGAGACAGGACGCGACTCCGCCGCTGGTGGCGCCGGAAATCGCCTGCGTAATATCTTGATCGTCAGCGAAGTCGCACTTTCTCTCGTGTTACTCACCGGTTCAGCGCTGGCTGGATTCGGCCTCATCGAACTCACGCGCAAGAAACTCGGCTACGAGCCCAAGGGAGTGTTCACACTTTTCATTCCGACGTCCGACACCCGATACCCGCAATGGGCGCAACGCCGCGCTTTCTTTAATGACGTCATCGAACATCTCAAGGTGATCCCCACCGTCGAGTCCGTCTCCGCCACCCTCACCGGGGTGCCTCCCTACGCCGGCGCCGACCTGAAATTCACCATGCCTGGTTTGAGTGCCCCGGTTCCTACTCGGCTGAATCTGGTCAGTGACGCCTATCTCTCCACGATGCACATCCCGCTCTTGCGAGGACGCTTTTTCGACGCGGGCGATGTCGAGCGACCCAATCCCGTCGCAATCGTCTCTGAGGACCTGGTCAAAACCTATTTCCCCCATCGCGATCCGCTCGGACACCAGATCACCGTCGATATTCCAAAAGACGGCCTGCCTCAGGCCTTTATACGCTCTCCTTCCGCTGTATCAACCTACGAAATCATCGGCGTTTGCGGAACCACGTGGAATCGCGGAATGAAAGACACTCCTGTGCCCGCCATCTATATTCCGTTCACGAATATCATTCCACCCGGAATGATGTTCGCCATTCGCACGACAAGTCCAAACCCGTTAGCGATCGAAGAATCCGTCCGCAAGGCCGTAAGCGCCGTTGATTCCTCGCAAACGATCGCATTTGTTCGCACCGGCGAGCGCATCCTTGGATACGAATTCGCTTTCCCGAAATTCGCCACATTCCTCTTCGGCATCTTCGGCGGTATCGGCCTCGCACTCGCCAGCATCGGCATCTTCGGCGTGGTTTCCTACAGCGTCTCCCGCCGCACCCGCGAATTCGGCATCCGCATGGCCCTCGGCGCCACTCCAGGAAAGATCCTCAGTCTTGTCGTTACATCCATGGGCCGAGTTCTCGTCATCGGTTTTGTCCTCGGCATTATCCTGAGCATCGTCTCCATCCGCGCCATGTCCGACAAACTCGAAGGCATCAATGCCAACCACCCGTTCGTCATCATCGTCATCATCGTCGTCATCGCCGTCCTCGCCACCACCGCCCTACTCGCCTGCACACTCCCCGCCCGTAGCGCCACCCAAATCCACCCCGTCGAAGCACTGCGCCACGAATAACTTCGCAGCCGCCATGGAACAAATCCCCCTCCTCCGCCGTCTGTACCACGTATACCCGCCCACCTGCATCACAACCGAGGGGTGCCACCATGTCCGCAACCCACGATCTCCGCTACGCCCTCCGCCTCCTCGCCCGCTCCCGCCTCTCCACGATCCTCGCCATCCTCTCTCTCGCTCTCGGCATCGGCGCCACCACCGCCATCTTCAGCGTCGTCTACGCCGTCCTCATCGACCCCTACCCCTACGCTGCCGCCGACCGCATCGGCTTCGCACACGTTTTCAACTCCAAAAGTGACGATCGCGGCACCCCCGACTACACACTGAACCAGTACATGGAGATGAAGGCCAGCGCCAAATCCGTCGAGGGCATGATCATTGGCAACCGCCGCGCCGTCGCCCTCACCGAGCACGGCATCCCGGAATCCATCAATCAAGAATTCTTTTCTCCGAACGCCTTCGACTTCTTCGGCGTCCCGCCGCTCTTCGGTCGCACCTTCCACCCAAACGACGCAGGCGATGAATCCAAAGTCGAAAACGTCGCCGTTCTCAGTTATCTCTTCTGGCAGCGTCACTTCTTCGGCCGTCGCGATGTTCTCGGCCAATCGGTCCGCCTCGACGATACGTTCTACACGATCATCGGCGTCCTCCCGATTCGGTTCACCTGGCAGGATGCCGACATTTACACACCCGTCGCGATTCGCCCAGCCGACGACTTTCAGTACGACGTGGTCTTGCGCGTTCGGCCCGGTGTCCCTCATCAACAAGTCGACGCCGAATTCCAAGCCTTCCACGAAAAGTTCGTCAAAACCGCGCCCACTTTTGTCTACCCGGAACCTCCATTCCACACAAAATTTGAATCCGTCAACGAAGGCATCCTCGGAAAATTCGCCAACACGCTCTTGGCGCTCATGGCAGCCGTTGGCTTCCTTCTCCTGATCGCGTGCGCCAATGTCGCCAATCTCTTGCTCGCTCGGGCCAGCTCCCGCCGCGGAGAAATCGCTGTCCGCGCCGCTATGGGCGCAGGCGCCATGCGCATCATCCAGCAGCTCTTAACGGAGAGCGTCATCCTCAGTGTCACCGGCGGCGCTCTCGGCGTGCTCTTCGCCTACGGTGGGATCAAAGCGGTCGTCGCCCTTCTTCCCGAATTCTCCATCCCTCACGAAGCCGTTATCACGCTCAATCCCTACGTCCTGGCCTTCGCCGTCACCGTTTCCGTTCTCACCGGCATCTTCTTCGGTCTCGCTCCTGCTTTTCAGCTCGCACGCCAGAACCAATCGGCATTCTTGCGTGACGCGGGCCGCGATTCCGCCGCAGGATCGGCAGGCAATCGCCTGCGCAACGTGCTCATCGTCAGTGAAGTTGCACTCTCCCTGGTGCTTCTCACCGGCGCGGCACTGGCTGGCTTCGGCCTCGTTCAATTGCTGCAACAGAAGCTCGGCTATGAGCCCAAAGGCATTTTCACGACCTTCATCCCCACCTCCCCAACGCGCTATCCACAATGGAGCCAGCGCCGCGCCGTTTACAGCGACATCACCGATCACTTGAAAACTATTCCCTCCGTCGAATCCGTCACATCGAGCGTCACCGGCATTCCTCCCTACGCCGGCGCCGGACTCACATTCAACATGGCCGGATTGCCCGCTCCAGTTCCCATTCGCGTGAATCTGGTGAGTGATACC
>Ga0207109_1020_pt1 | contig 39712 bp, 33 predicted proteins | sample Alteio_BWMinHeat_73_FD_153584 | JGI IMG/M metagenome (GOLD analysis project Ga0207109, IMG submission 153584) | Enriched cells from forest soil in Barre Woods Harvard Forest LTER site, Petersham, Massachusetts, United States -... | ecosystem: Environmental > Terrestrial > Soil > Temperate forest >... | reverse complement strand
TTCGAACGAGCGGAGAGCCGGGTGCGATTGCTTCGAGTGTCGCGGCGGCGGTGCGCTCCGTGAATCCGGACTATCCGATGACGCAAGTCAAGACGATGGATCAGTTGGTGAGCGAATCGCTTGTGACGGACCGGTTCGTACTGCTGGTGTTTGGGAGTTTTGGGGCGCTGGCCCTGGTTTTGGCGGCGATCGGGATCTACGGGGTGATGACGTTTTCGGTGGCGCAGCGGAACCACGAAATGGGGATTCGAATCGCGCTGGGCGCTGGGAGTCGCGAGGTGTTGTGGCGGGTGGTAGGCGAGGGGATGTGGGCGGCACTGCTGGGGATGGCCATCGGCATTCCCGGAGTGTATTTGGTCGGGAAGACGCTGAAGACGATGCTGTACAACGTTGGAACTTTGGACGTGCGCGCACTGGTTGGGGTGGCCCTGGTGCTGTTGGCGGCGGCGCTGGTGGCGTGCTATTTACCGGCCCGGCGGGCGACGAGGATCGATCCGTTGGTGGCGCTGCGGCAGGAGTAGGTGTGGTATCGGACGCTTAGCGGCACGGTCGGCAGCATCGAGCGGCCGCGCAGGCGCGGATTACATTGTGCGGACATGGGGCGCAGCGTGCTGCGCCCCTACACATTTTGGGGCAGGAACCTGCAAGCGGTCGACCGAGTCGGCGGATTGATCCAGGTAAGGTTGAGCCTAAACCCGCACCCTTTTAAAACCGAAAGGGTGCGGCACCCAACTGCTGCTTGAGGGCGCAGGTACGCTAATACATTTGAGTTATTGCTGGTAGTGCTTGCCTGACTAGAATTCTGCGCATACGTGTTCTCGGGTTCCGCGCTGGGTGCGCGGGATTTAGTTCGAATTCATAGACATAAATTCCTTCCACTATGGCCGCTCCGACAGCGCAGTTCGATAGCGACGCCGTTGTCATAGGTGGGGGCTTGGCTGGACGGGCTGCGTGCATTCACCTGGCGCGGGCGGGGATGAAGGTGACTTGCATCGAGCCGCGGACGGAAATTGGGCAGCCGGTGGGCGAGTCACTGGACTGGTCGTCGCCGGATTTGCTGAAGGCACTGGGGCTGCCGATGGAATGGCTGGTGAGCACATCGACGGCAACCTGGAAGCGGCACGTAACGCTGAAGATGCCAAGCGGCGAGCCTGAACACTACGTGCCGGTGCTGTGGCTGGCGCGGCAGCCGTTCAATGTGGAAGTGCGGACGATTCACGTGGACCGGGTGCGGCTCGATAACGAACTGATGGAAGCGGTGGTGAAGAGCGGCGCGAATGTTGTGCATGAGAAGGTCACGCGTGTCGAGAGCGAGGGCAGGCGCGTAACTGCAATTGAGACGGAGAGCGGGCAGAGATATGCGGCGAAATGGTTTGTCGATGCTTCGGGATTGGGCGCGGCACTGCTGGCGCGACATTTCAAATTACGTGCGATTGATAGCGGGCCGGCGAAAGTGGCGATCTGGACTTATTTCAACGTGGATGAATCCATTGAAGGCACGACGTTGTATATGGAGCCGCTTGCGGGCGAGTACCTCGATTGGATTTGGGAAATTCCGGTGCAGCCGAAGGTAGTGAGCGTCGGCTACGTGATCACGGCCGAGAGGATGAAGGCGCGGCGCGAGAAGGGCGAATCGGTCGATGGGATTTTTCGGAGTCAACTGGAGAAATTTCCGCGATTCGCGTCGCTGCTGGCGGAGAGGCAGGTTGACGAGGTGAATGTGCGGTCGTTTCGGGCGCGGGCGCACTTTGGGACGGCGGGGCCGAACTGGGTGATCGTGGGCGAGGCGGCAGCGATGGTCGATCCGATTACTTCGAATGGAGTGACGGCGGCGCTACGTCATGCGGCAGAGGGATGCGCGCTGATTCTGAAAAATCGGGAGCGCGGACGGCTGCCGTGGCTTGTGCGGATGTGCTACAGCGCGCGCGTCGTGTACATGGCGAAATTTTTTAATGGCGGGATCGAGAAGCTGGTGTACGAGCCGGCAGTGCGAAATCACATCGGGTTGCGACACGCGGGAACGGTTTACATAAGTCCGGCATGGACGATGAATCTGGTTTATGCGCGGACGAAGCCGCGAGGAGTTTTTACGACGGCGCTGTTTGGCTTGTCGCTGATGTTTTTTCGGGCGGCGACATGGGTTGTATATCGAGTTTGCAAGCTGCTGCCGACGCCGGCAACAGCGGCGAGCTGTTAGCAACTTTTTAGTGAGGTCGGGGGTGGCGGATGTATTTGCTCTCGCGGGGATCGGGATATCCGGTGCTGTTTATCCACGGGATGCCGACGAGCAGTCAGTTATGGAACGGCATCATCGAGCGGCTGCGCGGGCAGTTTACGTGCCTGGCGGTGGATTTGCCGGGGCTTGGGCGAAGTCCGAGCATTCCGTATTGCGCGAAGCATTTGGAATTGCTTGCGGAGCAGATGGAAGAGATTCGCGTACAGCAAGGATTTGAGAAGTGGCATGTCGTGGGGCATGACGCAGGCTCGGCGGTGGCGATTCATTATGCGCATCGGTTTCCGGAACGTGTGGATCACCTTGCGTTGCTTTCGCCTGCGGTGTTTCCGGAGTTGAAGCCGTTTCCGATATTTCGGTTGTTGCGCGTGCCGGTGCTGGGCGAAATGTTTGCGCCACTGGTGAGTCTTGTGTTTTGGAAGTTGGCGATGCGGATGGCGGTGGAGAAGCGCCGAGCGGAGACGCGCGGGGCGATCGATGATTTTCGTGCGCCGTTTGCGGGGATTCGCGGGGCTTGGCGGATGATGTCTGTGCTGCGGTTTGGCGATCCGGCGGAGATTCTGGCGGCGGTCCCGGCGATGCTGCCGAAGGTTTCGGCGCCGACTTTGATTTGCCAAGGCGCGATGGATCGGGCAATACCGCAACTCTTTGCGGAGCGAGCGGCTTCGCTGATACCGAATTCGCGTGTAGTGATTGTGGATTCGGGGCACTATTTGCCGCTGAATCGGCCGGAAGCGCTGGCTTATGAGCTTCAGCAGTTTTTTCGGCAGCCGGCGATGGTGAACTGATTTAGAGCAGTTAGCATCGTGAAGTCGCGACCTACCCTGCGTTCGGTAGCTGATTAAAGGTCAAAGAGGTTGGTCTGGGTGGCGGGTCTTGACGGGTCGTCGGGACTCGGCGGCGTGGTGAGGCTCGCGGGCGGGGCGGACGGCTCAGGCAGCGGTGGGTGGCCTTTTTGTTTCCACAGCGTGCGGAATTGGGTGATGGTGTGGGGAGAGAAGCCGGTGTAGTGATTGTTGGCGTAGGCGTAGATGGTGACGCCGCGGTGGCGGATCTTGAAGCAGAAATCGATCCAGCGCATGAGTTGAGGCGTGCGGTCGATGACGGGCTTGTCCCACTTGACGGTTTTTCCTTCGATCCATTTGCGATCGCCGAGCCAGCGGATGTAGGTCCAGTCGGTGGTGATGGGATCGAATTTGAGTTCGTGGGGCGTGGGCATAGTGGAGAGGTCCTGAAGGACGAGTGCGACGTTGTGGCGGCGGAGGACGTCGGCGAAAGCGGCGTCGACCCACGGGCGGTTGCGGATTTCGACGGCGAATTTTTTGCCGGGCGGGAGTTTGGCGAGGAAAGGCTCGAGTAGATCGAGGAAATCGCGCTGCGTGGGGAGTTTGATTTTTTCGAAGAATGGGAATTGAAAGACGAGCGGTCCAAGTTTTTCTTTGAGGATGGAGGCGGTGTCGAGAAATTCGGCGAGGTCGGCGTCGGTGTCTTCGAGAAGTTTGTCGTGGGTGATGATGTTGGGGACCTTGAGGGAAAAGAGGAAGTTGGGAGGAGTCTGGTCGTACCAGTTTTGGACGGTTTTGGGGCTGGGCGTGCCGTAGAAGGTGGAATCGATTTCGACAGTGTCGAAGCGAGTGGCGTAGAAAGAGAGGCGGTCGGAGGATTTTAGATTTTTGGGGTAGAAGGCGCCTTGCCAGCCGTCGGCGGTGAAGGAGGAGGAACCGAGATGGATGGGAGGGGCGGGCATGGACGACGCACGTTCAGTATAGCTGGTGATTCTGTTTAGCTGTGTGTTGCACGATTTATGGGTACGTGGTTTTATTGCGTGGCGATGAGCGATTTCGGTTCGCGATTTGATACGTGGCGTAATCCTTCGTGGTGGAATCTCGCAATAGTCCTCCCTTGGGCCTTGGGGCTGATCTTCCTGGTGCGTACCGGAGTCTCAGACCTAAAGATCTCCAAAAGACAACAAACCACACAAGGAACCATTACGGTTCACGACGCTCCAAACCATGATCGATACGGCTACGTGTTCTCGGTCGCCGGAAAGCCGTACACGGGTTGGGAATCGCCGCGGAGAGCTCCCCTCCATGTCGGCGCACAGGTGCTTGTCTACTACGACCCGAAGGACCCTTCTAGCAATGCTCTCACTGATTTCGGCGACCTGAGCTCTGACGAATTTGGGCCGGTGCCACTTTTGTTGTTTGGCATCGGTGGAGTGGCGTACCTCATTTTGCGACTTCGCGCATCCGTGAGGAAAAAGGCTTTCGACGGGACCCGATAGTCAGAGGACCAAACGAGGCGGCTACAAGATGAGAGAAGATTTGCTGCGGTTTGATGGGGCGGTGGAGCGTGATCCGGCGATTGAGCAATGGATGAAGGGGCATCGCGGAGAGATGGGGGCGATTGCGCGACGGTGGTTTGCGGTGATGCGCGGGAGCGGGGATGAAGTGCGCGAGGTTTTGCATGACGGGTGCGCGACGGCGTGTTTGGGGGACGTGCCGTTTGCGTATGTCGGCGTGTTTACGGCGCATGTGAATGTGGGATTTTTTTATGGGGCGGCGCTGGCGGATCCAAAGAGGTTGTTGCAGGGCAGCGGGAAACGGATGCGGCATGTGAAGTTGACGCCAGGGACGAATATCGATGATGCGGCGCTGCGTTTGCTGATTGCAGGGGCGTATTTGGATGTTAAGGAGCGCGTCGAAAACGGGTAGCGCGCGTGACTCATGAGAGGCTTCGCGAGGGATATCGGCAAGATGCATTGGCCGGGCGGGCCTTGCCCCGCCCCTACAAAGAGCTTGATGCTTCGCGGGCAGTGGTTGACAGGGGCGTCGCGAAGGGCTAGTTTTGCGGCTCCAGGCCCGAGGTGCGCTAGTGCTTATTCGTGCCTTACGAACGCTAAAGCAATTCTGGACGCGGGTCTTGGAAATTGAAGTTCGGTATACGAGCGTTCCGATCTGGAGTCCCTGGCGGGACTTCACTTTCAAGAGCGAAGAGAAATTAGAATCATCCCGATAGTTCGAAACCCGGCTCTCGTTTAAAGAACCCCCGCAAACCCCGAAACTCGAACCGCATGGAGGAATTATGAAGTGCGTGGTATCTCTGCCGCCGGAGTCTCTGAGCAGCCTGAAGAAAGAGAAGCAGACCGGCCCTGGGTATCAGGTGGTCGCTGTGCAACTGAAGGACGGGAGACGGTTCGACCAGGTCGTAGCAAGCGAAGGATGTATCATCGCGGTGCGAGGACACAACGAACTGCCGTTTCAAACGGAAGAAGTTTCGGACGTATATGTGAACCACAAGCACTGGAATTTCAAGAAGTGGTCGGATGCGCGGCGGCCGCGGGCGCGAGCGGCTTCGGCTACGGCGTAAGTCACGGTTTCCCTTTTTGTGCAAGAAAATCCCCTTTCCCTGCCCTTGCGGTCTGCAAATTCAAAAACGAGATGAATCGCTTGCTTGCTTGACGCGTGTTTGTCATCATTCCCGCGGCGAGTTCCATGGGCGGAATGGAAATCGCTTCTAGTTCCCTACTCTGAAGGCCTCAAGGAAAGTTTAAAAAATGGACTCCCAGCGAAAAGTGATTTCTCAGCGGATGGTGGTGTGTTTATTTGCGGCGTGCGTGCTGGCCGTGTTGGTGCTGGTGACGCAGAAGGGTGCGAGCGCGTTTAGCGGCGGCGTGGCGAACTGGCAAGACGCGAGCGGACAGGAACCGACGGCTGGGAATACGAAGACGCCGGGCGGCGAGAAACCGAAAGTCATTACGGACGCGCAGATTCCGGACGAAGATGCGGAAGAGGGCGAGCTCGAGCCGGCGGCGGTGACGCTGGATCAGTCGGGGACGACGCCGCTGATTCAAGAGCTGTATCAGGCGACGCGGCTGACGAAAGAGAAGGAAATTCTCGATCACTTGAACAAGGCGCAGCAGCTCATCGCGAGCGGGACGGACATTAAGGCGACGGATGCACAGGGACGGACGGCGCTGCACTGGGCGGTGTTTGGGTCGAGCTACAGCGTGAAGCCTTCGACGCTGATCAAGTATGAGGAGATCGCGGACGCGCTCGTGTCTGGCGGAGTAGACATCAACAAAGAAGACATTTATCAGGACACGGCGCTGGATTATTCGTTGTATGCGCCGACGTTTGAGATTCAGACGCTGTTGATCGAGCACGGAGCGACGAGCGGATTCTTGGCGGCGTATTTTCAGTTTTTTACCGATCGGGGCGATACGACTCCGCCGAAGACGCCGGAGCTTTTGGTTCAGGCGTCGCGGAAGGCGGATCTTGTGCCAGGGCACACGATGAGCTTGCGGCTGGATACGCCGGTCTATAGCGATCGATCGCGGACGGGCGATCCGATTCTGGCGACGGTGACGTATCCGCTGTGCAAGTCGGGTGAGGATATTTCGTGCCCTGACGACGAATTGGTTGTGCCGCCAGGAGCGAAAGTGAACGGCACGGTTTTGTTTGCGACGAAGGCGCCAGACAAATATTCGCGACCTCGGCTGGTGTTGGATTTTTCGAACATTATGTATAAAGACGGAACGAAGTCGCCGTTGTACGCGCGCGTGATCGATGTGGACAATGCGCGCGAGACGGTGCGGAATAACGAAATATTGGGAATTATTCAGCCGCACGCAGGCAAGAAACTCGGACTTGCGATGATGGCGGTGAGCGCGGCGAATCCGATCGCGGGATATACGGTTAAAGGCATTTCCACGGTGTACGGGCTGTCGATCCGGCGAGAAATCATGTTTCCGGCGGGGACGGATTTGCAGGTGCAGATTGTGCGGCCGTCGATGATGCGGCAAAAGCCGGTGTGGACAGGATGGAAGCCGCTTCCCGTAGACGCGGAGCTGACGAAATTGGCGACTACTGCGCCGATGCGGACGGCTACGCCGGGGAATGTGCCATCGGATCCGACGAATCTGATGTTTTTGGGGAATCAGAATCAAGTAATTGCGGCGTTTGGCGAAGCGGGCTGGTTTGAGGCGGACAATTTGTCGGCGAAATCGGCGCTGAAAGTGGCCCAGGCAACGCTCCGGCAGACAGGCTATGGGAGCGCGCCGATGTCGACGTTGACGATTGGCGGGCGTCCGCCCGATTTGATGTTTCAGAAGTCGCTGGACACGTTTGCGAAGCGGCATCACGTCCGCGTTTGGGATCTGCACAAGACCTATCAGGGGCAAGAGGTCTGGGTTGCGGCGGCGACGCACGATATCGCGACGCAGAACAGCGCGGCGGGAACAAAGTGGACTCATCGAATCGATCCGCACGTGGATCGCGAGCGCGAGTGGGTGCAGACGGATTTGCTGTTTGTGGGGACGGGCGTGGCGTATGTGAACATTGACCGGCCGGCGGCGCCGAAAAAACTTGGCAATGCGACAGGGGACACGATCGTGACGGATGGGAAGATTGCGGTGGTGCAGATGGTGAAGGTGAGACCGAATGTGGAGGCGGCGAGCGGGAATTAAAGGGCGAAGTAAGGAAGCAATGAAGTAAAGATGCAACGATTGTTTCGGAGCCGGCGCGGAATGCGCCGGCTTTTTTGGATTTGCACGAGGAGCGAGTGCGGGGGTCTGGCAATGGGTGTGGAGGATAGTGGCGGGGATCGTGCGCTGTTTGCGGCGGATATAGCGGGGACGCTGATATTTGCGATTGAAGGCGCGGTGGCGGCGGTGCGCGGGAATCTGGATTTGATGGGCTTGATGGTGCTGGCGTTTGCGACGGCGCTGGGCGGCGGCATCATTCGCGATTTGTTGATTGGAGATGTGCCGCCGGCTTCGTTGAAGGATTGGCGATATGCGGCGACGGCGTTCGCGGGCGCGGCGATGGTTTTTTGTTTGCACCGGCCGATCGAGCGGCACATGGACGGCTCGATTGTGATTCTGGATGCGGCGGGGCTATCGCTATTCGCGATTGTGGGGACGCGAAAGGCGCTGGTGTATGGAATGAACCCGCTGGTGGCAGTGCTGTTGGGTACGATTAGCGGAGTGGGGGGCGGAACGATACGCGATGTGTTGCTGGCGCAGGTGCCGACAGTGTTGCGAGCGGATGTGTATGCGACGGCGGCGCTGGCGGGGGCGATTGTGATGGCGGTGACGTATCGAGTGGGAATGCCGCGTGTTTGGGCGGGGGCGATGGGCGGGGCGATTTGTTTCTGTTTGCGGGTAGTGAGCGTGTGGGGGCATTGGAATTTGCCGCGCGTGATGGGGAGATGAGGCGGGGTTAGGCGGCGAATAGGAAGATGGGCACGGTAGTCCCTAAGCGGGGAGAGCGCAACGAGATGTAGTGGGCGGCGACAGCGGTCGTCGCCGTATCAGCGAGCACAGACAGGAGTGTCTGTGCCACTTCGGAGAGAGTGCGGCAAGACGCACCGGCCGGGCGAGCCCTTCGGAGTTCAGGGTAAACAAGGGCCGCCCCTACAAGCTACAACGCCGGAAGGATGCGCTTCGTTCCTCGAGACAAGCCGGCGCTAACGGCTCAAGACGCAGGGATTTTGCGGACATGGGGCGCAGCAGTGCTGCGCCCGTACATAAGACAGGCGGACGCAGGTGTTGCGGGATGACGTCTATCTGCGCTTTGCGGTTTTGCGCGGGCGCGGCGATGGGCGGGAATTTGTGGTGCGGGTGGCGAGGCGGCGCTTTTCGTTGGCTATGGATTGGGGGTCGATGAGCCATTGGCCGTTGCCGGGGCGGCCTGGTTGCTTTTGCTTTGAGCCCACCAGGCGACCGAGGCTGAGGAGGCGGCAGACTTCGGCGCTCGTGGTGTTCATGGCGACGGCGGTTTGCTGGGCGGTGAGCCAGTTGGTGAGTCGTTTCGGCATGGCTTAGTTACTCTAGCTATACGTAAAATATATTTCAATAGTACTGACTGTTATCCTTACGTATCTGTTTAGATTCGAAGAGCCGGATCAGCTGTTGCTCGTGTTTGCGACCAGGTCCGACGACCTTGGCTACGCACGGCAGACAACACCGAGAAAGGACATTGCGGCTGGGCGTTTCGGGCACAGCATGCTGTGCCCCTACAACATCACGCCGTAGATAAATCCTTGCTAAACGGATCGAGGGCCCTAAAGGCCGCCTCTACAACCTTCGCGAACGTCGTCCCTACTTCGCGGATCGCCACTTCGCATCGATTTCCAGAACGTTAGAACGGGCAACCGAGCAACCGCCAAAACGGCGTAGCGACGGGGATGTTGACCTGGCCGTCGAGTGCCTAGTGATAGGAGTGGGATCTGGCGGATTTGCTACGCGGGATGAGCGATACTTTCGCGCTACGTATTTACTTTTTGAACAGATCCTCGAAGGCCTGGCGAGCGTCGTTGTGACGCGGAGGAGCGGATGGAAGACTTCCGCCGGCTCCGGGGACGGCTGGGCTCTTTTGTGCGTAAGACGTGGGCGCTGTGTCTTTTTCGACGGTGGTGCGGAACTCGTAGAATTTGCAGTTGTTGCGAGCGTCCTTGGGAGTGATGCGTTCGGGGATGGGCTGCGTGCACTCGAACTGCGCGGCGGAGTCGAAGAACCGGCACTGTTTGCAACAGTGAAGCTCAAGGCCGCACTTGGGACATTTGCCGTTGGGATCGAAGCCGGAGTTGAGGACGGCGCCGCAGTTGGAGCAGCGCGCGCGGGTGACGGTGCCGACCATGCGCGGGGTGCGTGGGCCGAACTGATCGGCATTGCGCGGTCCCCCGGATGGCGGACGGCGATCGTGGTGATGGCCGTTACCGTTGCGATTCTTGTCTTTCTTTTCGTCACGCTCGGCATCGCGGTATCCGCGATGGCTGTATTTGCGATCCACTGTACTACCTCCGTCCGTCTGACCTGGCGGACTGAACGAAATGAAACCGACGGATGCCTGCCAGCATCGGCCGCTGAAAATCGTTTGAAAGACCGGCAGAAACGAACTTGTTCAAGACGGGCGTGGCGGCGCAACGCCTCTGCGGCGGCGCTGCCGTACACGACTATCCTGGCGCGAGAGCCTGGAAAAGGTCAGGTCATCGCGGAACGACACAGGATGAACCACACTCCAACTTGGCTTTTATCCAATCGGATTACAACGACCGGATGACTACTTCTGCGAACCATGCCGAGAACGGCAAAATTCGCCGAATTGCTACACTCGACCGCCCTGCGTTATCTTCCCCAGAGGTTACGTTAAAGGATTACCGACGTTCGAGCAGGAGATGGGACACCTATGTTTTTAGTCCTGTGGGAGTTCGAAGTCAAGCCCGGCTGCGAAGAACGGTTTGAAAGAGTCTACGGAGCGGGTGGCGACTGGGACTCCCTGTTTCGTCGCGATTCGAACCATGCGGGAACGTACTTGTTCCGGGACCTGGCGAAACCGCGGGTGTACCTCACTGCCGATTACTGGGTAACGCAGACAGCGTATAAAGATTTTTTGCAGCGCGAAGAAGCGGAGTACAAACGCATCGACGCTGAAGCGGAAGCATTGACTGCGGCCGAACGTCACGTGGGGTCGTACGAGACGAGCGGCAAATTTCCCCTGCCAAACATTTGACGCCTGGGTGAGCGAATGTGTTTCCTTAATTTATCGGCTCGCTCGAAGCAAAGCTATTTCTTCGCCCAGAGTGAAACCAAACCATTCGCGCCTAGGTCGGGCTGAAGAAAACGCTTCGACTCGCCAGCGGCTCGCGTGACGGCTTCGGCAGCCAAGTAGCCGCTGCGGACTGCACCTTCCATCGTTGCGGGCCAGCCGGTTGCGGTCCAATCTCCTGCGAGAAAGAGTTTTTCTACGCTGGTTTGATGCTTTGGACGCCACCGATCGACGCCAGGTTGCGGGGAAAACGTGGCAGCTGCTTCTTTGATGACGGTGGCCTTCACAAGGTTCGCCTCGCGTGCGGCGGGAAGGGCCTGGCGGACTTCCGCGAGGCAGAGGTCGATGATTTCCTGGCGCGGCTTTTGGAGAAGGTCGTAGGAGGCGCTGATGACGAGCTGGAGGTATTGCTTGGCGGCCGTGGGCTTGGAGTTTGCGGCGTCACCGTTTGTTGCGGCGCCTTGTGTAGCGGCTGGGCCGAAGAGGGCGGTCTTGTTGAAGATCCATTGGACGGTGGTGTCGAGGAGCGTGATGAATGGCTCGGTGGTGACTTCGCGGTCGAACCAGAAATGGACGCCAGTGATGGGGGAGTCTTTGATTTTATCGAGGTTGTGGAAGGCGGCATTGGATTGCGCGATTTCGGACGGCAGGAGTTCGGCGAAGGTATCGTGCGGGACGGCGAAGACGTAGGCGTCGGCGGATTCTTCGCGATTGTTATCAAAGCAGACGGACGCGACAGAATTGTTTTCGATCTTGATGGCGCGGACGGGCGAGCGAAGGGCGACTTCCCCTCCCACGTTTTCGATGAAGGCGCGGCAACCGTCGTAGAGTTCGGCGAGCGGAACGATGGGGACGCCCATGCGGTAGCCGCGACTGTTGGCGAGGAATGCTTTCCAGAAGACGTCGATGCCGAAGCGCGCGTCGGTTTTGTCGAGCTCTTCATCGAGCGCGCTGACGAGGACGACGCGCCAGAAGCGATCGATGGCGCGCTGCGTCTGGCGCTGCTGCTTCAGCCAATCGAGCATCGAGATGCCTTCGCGCGAGTTGAGACCAGAAGGGCCGCTCGGTTTCCCGCTGGTGCGCAGGATGGTGAGCATCGCGCGGCCGATCGAAATCTTATCGGCGAGCGAGAGGGGCGCGAATTTGGCGAACGAGCCGGTCATGTGGAACGGCGCCGGAAGAATTCCTGCTTCCATCTCGCCTTGGCGGCCTTGCGGATCGAGGAAAAGCAGCCGATCGAAAAACTTCACTTTGTTTGTGGACCCGACGCGGCGGTAAAAATCGTCGAGATTGGTGCAGCAGCCGAGCGTGACGTGCTGGCAATTATCGACGTGCTCGCCGTCGGGCAACACGTAGGAGGTTGCGCGGCCGCCGAGGAAGGGACGCTGTTCGAACAGCCGAACGCGCCAACCGGATTCAGCTAGCGCGACGCCGGCCGCGAGTCCCGCCAGACCGCCGCCGATCACGATCACACTTTTCAAGGATGTTCTCTTCCGTCACGCGCCCGAAACGGGCCTGGGCGATGAATAACATTTTTTCGGCGCGCGAAAGACGAACGCGCTCGCCAAACACGGCAAAGTCAAGAGATTCGATGCGCGCGAGAAGCGCGCTGTAGGTGTGAGTGAGAAGCCAGAGCGTACCGCGGCTTTCGGGGCTGATGAGGCCGAGGAGTTCGGCGCCTTCCTTGTAATTTTGCCAGGCGCGATCGGCTTCGAAGCGGAGGAGCTCGCGGACGCCGAGAGTGGCTTCGCGGCGGCTGAAGTCTTCGTGCACGACGTTGTAGCGCTCGAGGTCTTCCTGTGGGATGTAGACGCGGCCGAGCGCGTAGTCGTCGTGAACGTCGCGAATGATGTTGGTGAGCTGGAAAGCGAGGCCGAGTTTTTCGGCGAGATCGAGAGCGCGCTGATCGGTGAAGCCAAAAACGTGCGTGCACGTGAGGCCGACGGTGCCGGCGACGCGGTAGCAATATTCGCGGAGGCGGTCGAAGGTGGGATAGTCGCGAACGGTGAGGTCCATCTCGGCGCCGGAGATGAGGTCGTGGAGGTAGCGCGCGGGCATTTTGTAGCGGTTCATCGTGTCGACGAGAGCGGGAAGAACTTCGGCGGCGCCCTGCGGGGTAGCGGTGGGAGGCAGAGGCGAGCCGGTGACGGCAGCGTCGAGCGCAGCGCGCCAGCGAGCGAGGCCTTTTTGTTTTACGGCGACGTCTTCGCCTTCGTCCGCGACGTCGTCGATGAGGCGCATGAAAGCATAAAGGGCGACGATGCCGTCGCGGCGAGATTTCGGCAGGAGGAAGAACGCGTAATAGAAATTGCTGTGCGCGGCTTTGGCGATTTGGAGGCAGGAGTCGTAGGAAGCGGAAATCGTGAGGGCGGAGGAAGTCGAGGCAGCTGGTGACGAAGGCTTATCGGCAACTTTGCTCTTCGGTGCTGGAGGCGTCGCGTATTTTGCGCCTACACCGGTGGGAACGCGATTGCGATTCAGTTTGGTGGCGGCGTGCGCGAGTAGCAAGCGACCCAGCAGGCCGGCTTGTTTCGTCTTGGTGATACTTGGTCGATGTTGAAGCGTGTTGTAGCCACTGGATTCGATGGCGTCGAGAACGGCGAGGCCGCCGCGGCTGAACATTTCGAGGTCGATGCTGAGGCGAGTGTCTACCAATTTCGCCAGCGGGAGACCTTCGTTGAAAAGAACTCGCGTGCGGGCGATGAGCTCTTTCATAAGGCGTGCATAGGCGTCGGTGAAATGCTTCGCGACGATGTCAGCTTCGGAAACTTCGTGAGAGGCGGCGATGTCGAGCGGGATGTAGATGCGGCCTTTTTCGAGGTCGCGCGAGACATCCTGCCAGAAATTCGCGAGTTGGAGGGCGGTGCAAGTGCAGTCGGAAAGATGCTGGCGCTCGGCGTCGCGATAGCCGCAGAGATAGAGAACGAGGCGGCCGACGGGATTCGCGGAATAGACGCAGTAGTCGATAACGGCGTCCCAGTTTTCATAGCGCTTGACGAATTGATCCTGACGGAAAGCCTTGAGCAAGTCGGCGAAGGGCTGCTTTGGAATGTCTTGCGCGAGAACGGTTTCACGAAGTGTGATAAAGACGGCGTGTGATGGCTTGTCTTCATAGCAAGCGTTGAGTTCGCGCTCCCACCAGTCGAGGAGTTCGACAGCGCGATTGCCGTCGGGAATTTCGTCGCCAAGATCGTCGGCCCAGCGGCAATAGGCGTAGACGTTGTAGAAATGCTGGTGGAGCTCTTTGGGGAGGAGCCAGGAGACGACGTTGAAATTTTCGTAGTGATGCGTGGCGAGCCAGCGCGTGTATTTTTGGGCGGCGTCGATGGAGCAACCCGGGGGCGGGACGTTGGCGGCGAGAGCGAGTTCGTTGGGACGGAGCATTTTTTAGATCGACTTCAGGGGCTGAAGCCCCTTCTATCCGTTTGGCTCAATGTCGCGGCTGAAGCCGCGACCCAAAACTTACAACAGGAACGGAGCAGACGGTTCAGAAATACGTACGCTAAATGTAAAAGTGTGGGCGAGGTTGAATCTAAACCCGCACCCTTCAAAAACGGAAGGGTGCGGCACCCAAATGCCGGCACGTTCGTACAGAACGTGCTTGAAGTTTGCGCGGGCGAGCAAGCCTAACCTCTACAAGAAAATGACGGATCGTTGGGCGATCACGGGCGAACGGCGAGCTTGATTTCGCCGCTGCGGGATTTCATGCGCTCGAAGGCTTGCGGCAGCTCATCGAGGCTGATCTCTTCCGTGACAAAGTCGTGGGCGAGGATGTCGCCGCGACGAATGGCTTCGAGCGCTTCGCGGATGAAGCGGGGCGTGTGGTGGAACGGCGAAATAATCTTGATCTCGGAGTAGTGAATCTCGGCCGGCTCGATTTCGACGAACTGGCCCGCGGGCAAGCCGCTGAAGAAATTCACGACGCCGCCGCGGCGAACCATCGCAAGCGCCTGCTTCCAGGTGGCGGGATTGCCGGCGGCCTCGACGACGGCGTCGGGACCGCGGCGATCTTCGGTGAGATCTTTGACGGCGGCGACGAGATCGGCGACTTCGGTGACGTTGATCGTGGCGCTGGCGCCGAGGCGGCGCGCGAGTTCGAGCGGCGCGGCACGGCGCGCGAGGGCGATGACGCGGAGGCCGCGACGCGAGAGCATGCGCACGTACTTGAGTCCGATCGGACCGCAACCGATGACGACGGCGGTGTCGCCAGTGCGAACTTCCATCTCATGAATGCCGCGCAGAACGCAGGCGAGCGGCTCGACGAGCGCGGCGCTGCCGTCATCGACGGAGTGCGGCACCTCGAGCATGTTTTCCATCACGATGCGGCCGGGGATGCGGAGATATTCGGCGTAGGCACCGTTATTGAAGAGCAAGTCCTCGCAGAGATTTTCCTGGCCGCGGCGGCAATGGAAGCAGCGGAGGCACGGCGCGGAATTGGCAGCGATGACGCGCTGGCCGACGCGCCAACGAGAATCCACGCGCTTGCCGAGAGCCGCAATTTCGCCGACGACTTCGTGTCCGAAGACGGCGGGCGGCTGAATCATGCGCGCATGGTAGCCGCGCTGCCAGACTTTGAGATCGGTTCCATCGGTGAGCGCGAGGCGCACCCGAAGCAGAACTTCGTCGGCGGCCAGAGCGGGCACATCGATTTTCTCGATGCGCAGATCTTCGCTGCCATACAAAACGGCAGCAGTCATCTTCTGCGGAAAAAGCGCGCGTACTACCGCGGCGGCTTCTTCGCCGAGCTGTTCAATCTTTTTTGTAGTGGTTGTTCTCATGCGTGGGTAATCAGAATCTTCAGCGAATCCGCCGAGGGACGCGCCGCGAGATCGAGCGCTTCCTGGATTCTATCGAGCGGGAACCGATGCGTGACGATTTCCATGACTGGCAGTTTCCGCAAGAGCACTAACTCAGCCGCTGCGTCTTGGATGTCTACAGCCGCGCTATAGCTTCCCAAGATCTCTTTTTCGTCGATCCCAACCGCTGCCGCCGGGAACTCGATTCTCGTAACGGGGTCGTTCGCTGCGAATAATAGGATGCGGCCACCGGGTCGCGCCGCTGCCAGTGCATCTGCGACGACGCTCGGATGGGCAACCGCGACCAAAACCGCGTCGGCCCCCCGGCCTTCGGTCCTGGCCTTTATCTCTTCTATAAGCTTACCACTGGTCGGGTCGAAAGCTTCAATGGCGCCCAGCGTGAGGCTCTTGGCGCGGCGCTCGGCCATGGGATCGCTGGTATAGAGCATAGCGCCTTCCAGGTTGGCCACCATTAAGAGTTGTAACCCGATCGGGCCGCAGCCGAGGACGAGGACTTTTTCGCCCTGCCTGACGCGGGCCTTCTGGACGGCTTTGACGATGGTGTTGATGGGCTCGATGAAGGTGGCTTCCTCAAAGCTGACGTTGTCGGGAAGCGGAACGATGCCGCGCTCAGCGACCCATGGCATGGCTTTGACATATTCGCCGAAGCCGCCGCCGTTGGGCGTGAAGCCTGCAGTGAGGCCGGTGGTTTTGTATTGCTTGCACTGAGAGAAGAGGCGATTTTCGCAGTAGAAGCAGGTGCCGCACGGCGTGTGATGGAAGCTCATCACGCGATCGCCGGGTTTGAATCTTGTGACACCGGGGCCAACGGCGACGACGGTGCCGGCGAGTTCGTGGCCGAGGATTTGAGGCGGTTCAACGTAGCGCTGGAAGATCTTCTTGATGTCGGTGCCGCAGATGCCGCAAGCGGCGACTTTGATCAGGACTTCGCGCGGGCCGACTTCGGGGACGGGGACTTCTTCGACGCGGACGATTCCCTTTTCGCGATAGACGCCTGCGCGCATCGTTTGGGGGATGGCGCCGAGTGTTGCGGTGGCGGCGGTTGTAGTCTGTGAGCTCATCTGGCGGCTGCGCTTGTCCTCGCCTCTGCGTGAATCTGTTCGGGAGTCAGAGCGCGCAAGAAAACCTCGAGAAAATTGGCGAGATTCTTTGCGGCTTGTCGGCTCTGTTTCGCGAATCTGGTTAGATGAGGGATCTTGGCCGGTTGTAACACGAGTTCTTTGAGGAGCGGGGCGACTTTGACCTGACCGGTGTTGGTCAGGACCTTCGAGAAGTCGAGCGGCAGAGTTTCGTTGGCGGCGTCGCTGATGGCGCGGATCACCGTGACGGGAGCCGCTTCGAGCGAGAATTCGTGGAGGATGTGGAAGGATTCCATGTCAACGGCGTCGGCGAATTGCGAGAGGCGCGCCTTTTCCGCCTCGGAATCGATGATCCGATCGGCGGTGAGCAGAGTGTCGATGAGGGTGGCGCCCTGACGCTCGGCCAGGTCGTTCAGCGCGTGCGCGGTTGCGAGGCCGGCGGAGTCTTGTGGTGTGGTGACGCGCTTCGGAGCAACGATCTGGCCAACGCGATAGCGCGTGTTCAGCCCGCCACAGAGGCCGGAGGAAATGATGGCGTCGAGGCCGGCGCTGCGAAGGCACGTTGCGGATTTGAAGTCCAAAGACTTGATGCCCATTCCCGTTAGCGCAACCCAAACGCAGCAGTCGCCGACTTGCGTCTCGTAGACGTCGGCTCCGCCGGACCAATGCTTTTCGTTGAGCTTGACCTTGCGGAAGCGGCGAAGCTCGCGCCAGGGCGCAAACTCGGCGTCCACCGCGAAGGTGACGAGCACGAACATTGGCTTGCTAGGGTTCGCCGAAACTGTGTTTGTAGTGGCTGCCACGTCATGCCGCCGCGCGAGCGATTCGCTTTGCGCGCCGCTTGCTCACATATCCGTTTTGTTCGTACCAGGTCACGGCGCGTTGCAGGGCCGCGGAGACGGGGCCTGCCTTAAAGCCTAACTCGCGCTGGGCGCGGGAGCAATCGACGAACATTTTGTGTTGTGCGATTTTGACGCCTTCGACGGGGATGCCGGGCTCTTTGCCGATGATTCTTGCGAAAAATGTGCTGGCATAAGCGGCGCCGAGAGCGACGCCATGCGGAAATTTCAGCTTCGGAGCGGGAAGGCTCGTGATGTTCGAAAGGATGTCGAGAACTTGCTTGAGCGTGAGATTTTCGCCACCGAGGAGATAGCGCTCGCCGACTTTGCCTTTTTCGGCCACGAGCAAATGGCCGGCGGCGCACTCTTCGACGCCGACGAAGTTGAGGCCGGTATCGACGTAGCCGGGCATTTTGCCATTCAGAAAATCGAGGATGATTTTGCCGGTGGGCGTGGGCTTCCAGTCCCAAGGACCAACAGGAGTGGTGGGCATTGCGACGATGACGGGAAAACCCTCTTTCGCCGCGTTGAGGGCTTCGCGTTCGGCCATCCATTTCGAACGCTTGTAGTGGCCGATCATTTCTTCGAGCTTGGCATCGGTTTTTTCGTTGGGATGCGCGGGGCGATCGACGGCGATGGTGGCGACGGTACTGGTGTAGATGAATTGCTGCACGCCGGCGCGTTTCGCGGCGGCGAGGATGTTCTTTGTGCCGCCGACGTTGGAATCGTAGATGTCTTTCGAATCCTTGGCCCAGAGCCGATAGTCGGCGGCAACGTGGAAGACACGGGTGACGCCTGTGAGCGCGCGATCGAGCGACTGAGTGTCGCGCAGGTCGCCGGTGACGTATTCGAGCGGTAGATCTGCAATGGCGCGATTCTGGCTCGAAGGGCGCAGCAGGACGCGAACCGGTTCGCCGCGGGCGACGAGTTGGCGCGCGACGTGGCTGCCGAGGAAACCGGCGGCACCTGTGACCAGCGTGGTCATCAGGCTTGGGCTCCTGCGTCGAGATCGAGGTCGGTGCTGGAGGCTCCGCTGGCTTGTGCGAGGAAGCGGCGTTCCTCTGGAGTGGCAGGGCGAGGGGGGCGGCCGCGAAGCCAAGCTCGCGCCCCTGCCTCGTTGAAGATGCGCGAGAGGTTCGACCAGCGGCCGTCGAGCAGGCGGCGGCGCGCGGAATCGGCAGCGCGATTGAGTTCAGCGGACGCATCGGCGGCGAAAATCAAAGAGCCGTCGAGATCGAGCTTTTTGAGTTGCGAATGAAGCGCGATCATTTTGTCGAGGTTGGCCGGATCGCGAAGTGCCGTGAAGCCGACCGTGAGGAAACCGGAAAGCTTCGCAATGCGAATGGCTTCGACGACATCGGCGTTTTCCGCGGTGTCGATGCTCGCACCGACGAAGCGGAAGGCGAGGCGAAATCGCGGCGACGGCTGGAACTCATGCACGCGGCGGCGAAAGAGCCTTCCGTCGGTCTGCAAGAAAACGTCGCGGCCCGATGCGGCGACAGCGTTCGCAAACTTCGAAACTTCCGGATGCTCCAGCGGCTCGATACCGCCAATCCAAACGAGCGACGGAATGGATTCGACTTCCGGCAACGGGTCTGGAACTCCAGAATCGACCCTGGGCCGCAAGATCAGCGGCTGGCGGCCACGCGTGCGCGCGATACGGGCAGCGACTCCAAGTTGAAAGTCTGAAGTAAACCTGACGGGAAACCGCATCGCGGCTCTAGAATCCGCTGCGCAGCCTGAATTCGGCCGGCTGGAATGTCATGGCGCAGAATTGTTTGACGTCTTGCGACTGATTTCGGAAACGCGCCAACGCATACAGCGGGAATGAATTGCGATAGAGGTGATATTTCAAATAGAAGACGCAGGGGAAACCGGTGCCGGTGAATTCGTCTTCGCTCCAGGAACCGTCGGCGTTTTGCTGATCGACGAGATAGGAGACGGCGTTTTGAATCGCGGGATCGGTCGTTTCGGCGCCGGCGAGCAAGCCGATGAGGCCCCACGCGGTTTGCGAGGCGGTGCTGTTGCCTTCGCCCTTGGTTTGCGGCTCGTGATAGCTGCGCAGCGATTCGCCGAAGCTGCCGTCGGGCTTTTGCACCGAGCGCAGCCAATTCACACCGCGCTGGCAATATTCCTTCGCAGTGAGCGAAACGGTTTCGAGGGAGCGAAGCACGCCGCTCGTGCCGTAGACGTAGTTGACGCCCCAGCGGCCAAACCATGATCCGTCTTCGCACTGATCCTTCAGCAAAAATTCGAGAGCGCGTTTGATCGCAGGATGATTCGCGGTCCAGCCGAAGCGGCCGAGGCATTCGAGAACGCGCGCGGTCACGTCGGCGGTCGAAGGATCGAGCATCGCGTTGTGATCGGCGAATGGAATGTGATTGAGGAAACTCTTGCAGTTGTCGCGATCGAAGGCAGCCCAGCCGCCGTCGCGATTCTGCATGCTCAGCAGCCACTGGATGCCGCGGCGAATGGCGGCTTCCATACGCTTCGGATCGGGAAACTTTACACGCTGGAGGGCCATCAACACGAAAGCGGTATCGTCAACATCGGGATAGAAGTCGTTGCGGAATTCAAAGACCCACCCGCCCGGAGCCGCGTCTTTGTTTTTGATCTGCCAGTCGCCGGGACCGAGAACCTGCCGCGACAAAATCCAGTCGGCGGCTTTAACCAGTGCCGGATTGTCGGCGGGCACTCCCGCTTCTTCGAGCGCGACCATCGCGATGCAGGTGTCCCACACGGGCGAGACGCAGGGCTGAAGGCGGATTGTGTCTTTCTCTTCGATTTCGAACCGGGCGAACTCGCGAATCTCGCGCGAAGTCAACGGATCGTCTGGACCGTGGCCGAGCGCCATCAGCGCGAAAATCGAATTCATCATTGCCGGATAAATCGCGGCGAGGCCTTCGGTGCGCTCGATGTGCTCGAGGACCCAGGCTTTCGCTTCGCGAAGCGCGCGATTGCGCAGCGGCTTCCACGGCAGCTTTTCATAGAGCTTCATGGCGCGGTCGGCGGCGAGGAAGAAATTGCGCCACGAGATGAGCGAATCGCTCCAGTCGAATGCGGATTCCTTGTGCGAGGGATCGACGAAGAGTTCGTCAACCTGAGCGTGCTCTGGCAAACGGAAGTCAGGACGCAGCGCGGAGAGAATGGCCATCGGGATGACGATGCCGCGCGTCCACGAAGACATTTCGTAGATGTTGAGATAGAACCAATTCGGCAGCAACATCATTTCCGGCAGGATCGCGGGAACCATCTCCCAGCCGAGCGCACCGGCGAGCGCGAGATAGAAACGAACGTAGGAATTCGTTTTTTCGAGGCCGCCGAGACGCAGCGCGGTCTCGCGCGCCTTCACCATATGCGGCGCTTTTGGATTGTCGCCGACGAGTTTCAGCGCGAAATATGCTTTGCAGGTAGCGTTAAGTTCGGAGGGGCCGCCGGGATAAATGCTCCAGCCACCGTCGGCAAGCTGGCGGCGACGCACATAGTTGGCGAGCTTGGCGATGCGCGCCGGCTCGGCCTTGCCGAGAACGTAAAGATAGTAGATGTAGTCGGATTCGAGGGTCGTGTCGGCTTCGAGTTCACCGAGCCAGTAGCCGTCTTTCGCCTGAAGCGAAAGCAGGTGCTCCGCGCCTTTATTGATGGCGTTTTCGAGGCCGGAAATCCACTTACGCCGAGCACCGAAAGTGGCGGCGGAAGGAGCGGCGGCTTCGAGTCCTATACGGGTACCGGCTGACAAACGAATCCTCCAAACCCTTGCGAGATTTGCCGCGCAGGCCCCAATAAGTCGCGCGGATTCAGATACTTCTAGAGCGGACTTGGCTCGGCCGAGCTCCCCCGGGAGCATCGGGTTACACGAGTACTACTGAATTATCGCAAGTCTCACGACACTCGGTCAACCACTTTAGATGCCGTGAGGTTTATGGATTGATGCTCGGGGTTTGGGCTTGGGTACAGGCAAGATTTCGAACGATTTCCAAGAGAGGCGGAGGGAGGCGGTCGGTTTCGCGCTGCAGGAAATGGAGTTTTGCGGCGACGAGTTGCAGCGGGATTTTACCCCAGGACTCGCTTACGTCTTTCGTCCCCGTACTTGATGGCAGCGGTTCGCGCAGGACGAACGCCGAGGCTCGGTCGAGTTGGAGTTGCGCTGAGTCCTTGAAGTCGGTTTTGCCGGGATGCAGGACCATCAGGAACAGATCGGGCTTGAGAAATTGGAGCAGCGTGTTGCTTTCGAGGATGACGTTGACCCGCGGCACGTCGGAATCGACTCTGGTCTGTTCGGATCGATCACGCGCGATCTTGTCGATCGCGTCGCGAAAAAGCGGCATGCCTTCGGCGAGGAACCCTTGCTTCGTGCGTAGCCAGAAACTGCGGTCCGCGCCGGCGCTGAGGAAGCGCGAGCTGTCGGTGCCGGTGCTGTCATCGCACTCCCAACTGATCGCGCAGACGTGTTCATCGGGAGCGCAGTCGCAATCGTGGCCATTTTGCGCGCAGACGCCGTGACCATATTGCGTGATTTTCCCGGCGATCCAGTTTGCTTCGGGCAGGGCGGAAATAATGTCGCAGACCAGTTGCGTCTTTCCGATGCTGCGCGTGTGGCCGCCGACAACGATGATGGCGGCGTTGGTCGCGAGTCTGGTGGCGGGTTTACTAGCGAGACGGGCCATGCTGCTTCCCTTCTAGCTCTTCACTTTCGCTTCTAATGCTTTGATGCGCGCGGCCAAATCGGGGAGCCTGCCATACCAGGCGTACTCTTTCTTGAAACGCTCGAGCGGGCGTGCTGGCGTGCCCCAGACGACTTGTCCGGTTCGAATTACCTTTCCGCCGAGCACGCCGGATTGGCCGCCGATCACGACGCCGTCTTCGAGTTCGCAGCGTTCGCCGAAGCCTGCCTGGCCGCCGACGACGACACTTTTGCCGAAGGTGCAGGAGCCGGAGAGGCCAACCAGGGCCGCGATCACGGTGTGCGCGCCGATTTTGCAGTTATGGCCGATATGCACCAGATTGTCGAGCTTCACGCCTTCGGAGATTTGCGTGTCGTCGAGCGAACCGCGATCGATCGTGGTGTTGGCGCCGATTTCAACGTCGTCGCCGATCTCCACGATACCGGCTTGCGGAAATTTCCAGTGGCGGCCTTCGCCGTAGGCATAGCCGAAGCCGTCGGCCCCGATCACGGCGCCGGAGTGAATTTCGACGCGGTCCCCGACGCGAACGTTGGCGTAGAGTGTGACGCGCGGGTGGATGCGGCAGTCGGCGCCGATCGTGCAATCGGCCGCGATGGTGGAATGCGGGCCAATTTGCGTGTTTTCGCCGATGCGGGCGTGCTCACCGACCACAACGTACGGGCCGATGTGCGCAGATTGCGCGATTTTCGCGGTTATTCCGATGACCGCCGTCGGATGGATGCCCGATGGTGCGATCGCGGGTTGGTCGAGCAACAGCGTGGCGGCTTTTGCGAACGCCAGCTTCGGCTGGCGGTGGCGAAGGATCGTTTTGCCGGGGAGTTCGACGCCGTCGGGCGCGATGAAGCAGAGCGCTTTGGATGTGGCTACGCGAGGCGCGTTCTTCGGCGAATCGACGTAGATGAGATCGTGCGCGTCTGCGCGCTCGGGCGCGGCGATGCCGCTCAGTTCGAACGAAGGGTCGCCTTCGACGCGCGCGCCAATGTGATTTGCAATTTCCTGAGATGTTCGTTTCATCGCGTTCCGCCTCGCACGTTTTTGCTCGCTGCTTTTCGCTGATTCCGGCTTACTGCGGCTAACTTAGGAATTCGTATAGTTTCGGTTCGCCTTCGGGCCGCGTCTTCCAGCGCGCGTGAATCCAGACCCATTGATCGGGATGCTTTCGAATAATCTCCTCGATTACTTTGGCGAATTTCTGCGTGTTCTCGAAGATATCGCGGTCGGTGTCGCCGGTCCGAATCAATTCGACGGGCGGTTCGAAACGGAGGTGATATTTGCGAAGGCGTGCGTCCCACCAGCAGTAGCCGGGGACAACAGCCGCATCGGTGTGAAGCGCGACACGTGCGAGTCCGGTCGTGGTACACGCGGACTTGCCGAAGAAATCGACGAAGACGCCCTCTTCACGCATGGTGTTTTGGTCGGCCAGGATGCCGACTGTTCCCTTTTCATGCAGGATGCGCAGAAGCGCGCGAGCCGACTCGTTCTTGAAGATGGGCGCGTTGCCCGAGAGGCAGCGATAGCGATTCACGAGCGCGTCGATGCGCGGATTGTCGAGCGGACGCGCCATGTAATGCAGCGGAAAGCCGTAGAGTGCGTGCGCGAAGGAGCTGAGTTCCCACGCGCCGATGTGGCCCGTGAGATAGAGAACGCCTTTGCCTCGGCGCTGGCCTTCGAGGAAATTTTCATGGCCGTCGAGGATGACGTACTGCTCGATGTTTTCTCTTGTGTAGCGGGGAAGGCGTGCGAATTCGGCGGCCATCCAGCCGAGATTGCGCAGCATGCCGCGGGTGATGGCTGCTCGCTGCACATCGGTCGCGTCGGGAAAGGCGATGCGGAGATTGAATTCAGCCGTCTGTCGCAATTTCGGGAGCGACGCGTAGGCAAGCCGCGCTATGGTCGCGCCGAGCGCGCGTGACAGTGAACGCGGCAACGCTCCGAAGATTTTGAGCAGTAACCAGACGGCGGCGTATTCGAGGCGCTCTCGCATCGTCTCCTTGTTGTGATGAAAATCGGCGAAACCGAGCGGCGACAGTATGCATTCTCTTATAAATTTGGCGCCAGCCGGAATCCGCGTGAGGTGAGTGCGGCGTGCTAGACTCGGCGCGTGCCGACCGACTCGCCCGCCGCTTCAGAATCCGCTCCGAGGCAATCGATGTTGTCGCGTCTTTTTTGGCTCATAGCGATCGTCGCAACGCTTTACTTCTGCTATTTCCGGCAGCTTGGCGTCGTTGGGCTGATGGGGCCGGACGAGCCACGGTATGCGTGGATCGCGCGCGACATGATGGAGAGCGGCGACTGGATCACGCCGCGGTTGTACGGTTCGCCCTGGTTCGAAAAGCCGCCGCTGTATTACTGGGGCGCGGCGCTCAGCTTCAAATTTTTCGGTGTGAGCGAAACGTCGGCGCGACTGCCGAGCGCGATCGCGGCACTGCTCGCGACTCTAGCGCTCGCGTGGCTGGCGTGGCGCGTGTACGGGAGCGCGACGGCCCGGTGGCTGCTATTACTCCTTCCATCGAGCGCGGGCATGATCGGTTTTTCGCACTCTGCGGCGACCGATATGCCGTTCAGCGCAATGCTGACGTGCGCGATGGTTCCAGCGGCGGTGCAGCTTGGGCTGGTCCCACTCGCGAGTGAAGATCGCGAATCAAACGCCGATCCGAACCGAAATTTCGCGAGCGATCTTTCGAGAAACACATTCTTCGTCGCTGCGGCATTGTTCGGGCTTTTTCTCGGCTACGCGATGCTGGCAAAAGGTCCGGCGGCGATCATTCTCTGCGGAGGCGCAGTCGTTTGCTGGGCGGCTTACACGAAGCGATGGAAAGACACGCTGCGATTGCTGCACCCAATCGCCATCGTAGTCTTTTGCGTCGTCGCACTGCCCTGGTACTTGCTCTGTGCGGCCCGCAATCCGGATTTTTTGCGCGTCTTCATCCTCGAACACAACTTCAAACGCTTTCTGACTCCAGAGTTTCAGCACATTCAGCCGTTCTGGTATTACGCGGGGATCGTGCTGATTGCGTTGCTGCCGTGGACGCCCGCGTTGATCTGGGCCATGGTGACGTCTATCCGATCGCTGATTCGAGACACGCGGCTCAGCGCGATGTCGTGTTTTCTGCTGAGTTGGGCCTTGTTCTGCGTCGTGTTTTTCACGATTTCGCGTTCGAAGCTGCCTGGATACATCCTGCCCGCGATTCCGGCGATTGGCTTGCTGCTGGTGCGAGCGATCACCAACTTTGGCGCTGCGCGGCGATGGTCGTTCGCCATTACGTCACTGCTGCCTGGAATCGCGCTGGCTGTGCTTTTCTTCGCATTGTTCAGCCACAACGATCAGATCCTGAAGAAAGCTGTGGCGTACACGCCGGCGATTGAGCTTGCGGTCGCGGCGATCGGCGCGGCCAATATCCTCCTCGGATTCCTGTTCCTTTTTCCGCGGCGAAATTTCGCGATGATCGCTGCAATCGTGCCGGTGCTGTTTGTAATGTACATCGTGGACGACGCGCTGCCGTTCACGCCGATTTCGTCACAGTCAGCGCGCTATCTCGCCGATCAAATTCGCGCCGACGAGATTCCGCCGGCGAATATCCGCGTTGCCGGACTCAAACGAGCCACGCTCTATGGTTTGAATTTCTATCTGCACACGGATCTGCGCGATCTCACCGGCACGCCCACGCGCGACATCTACGTGCTGACGACGGGCCGCACGACCTGCGACAAAATGCCCGCCGAAGTGAAATGTGAAGATGTGTGGCGACGCACGGCCGACGACGATGGCGTCGCGCTTCTGCATCTGACCCCGAATCGCTAAAGTGAGTCGACATACCTCGGGGCTAAAAGCCCCCAATTCGTAAGGATTTTCGGCACGGCTGAAGCCGTGCCCTCCCAGTGACATCAAAGGGAAACTCGATCAGGAACAGGATGAGTCGGAACTAGTTCTAGTGGGAAGCAGCTGCGCCGCCCGTCGGCGGCAGCCTCAAGAGGAAAAAACTGACCACGCGATTTTCGTACGCGCGCTTATCTTCGTCGTCCATGCTGGCGAAGTTTCCGTGCGGAATCTGTGCCTGATCTTTCGGATCGGGCGCCTTGAGATAAATCTGCTGTGTGACTTCGCCGAGCTCCGGTTCGTCGGCGGCTTCGATGAACAATTTCTGCACGCCGGTGAGCGACGCCATGCGCTTGGTATTCGAAAGCGGAAGCTCGCCGCGGTACTGGTGATTGAGCCACTGAAAACTGAACTCCGCCGATTTGATCATCAGCGGGAAGCCGCCGAGTCCCTGGCGTTCGACGCCGACGCGAACCATCTGCTCGGGCGAGTCATAAACGGAATCGAGCACGAGCGCCTTCACGCGTTTGTCGTTCTCGGCTTCGCGCAGCGCGGCGTACGCGCCGAGGTTGTAGCCCCACAGGCCGAAGCTCGCGGGATTCACGTCGTTGCGTTGCGCGACGACGTCGATCGCGGACCGAACTTCGTCCGCTTCGTGATAGCCAAACGAAGTGATCCCGTCGTTGGCGCCGTGCGCCGCAAAATCAAAAACGAAGACGTTGTATTGGTGATCCTGCAACGCCGAAACCAGCGTCAGCAGTTCGCCCTTGCTGGAGCCATAGCCGTGGCAAAGGATGATCGTGGAAGCGCCGCGAAACCCTGGGAAAAACCAACCCTCGCGCGAGCTCGGATTGCCCGCAACCGTAAACTGAATCGCGTCGGGCCGCCCCGGGAAGCTCTGCATATTGATTTCGGTACTGGTGCGCTGCGGCTTGACGATGCGGTAGACCAAAAAGCCGGCGATTGCGAGCGTGGCCAACACCGCGAAAAACACCAATGCCAGAACGGCCGACAGCAGCTTGATGTACCAGCGCATCGGGCGGGCTTGGGTTTGCAGTTCCGCGAAAGTGACCATGGGGTTTGGGCGCGCGGGTGAAATCAGCGAAAAACGCGAATATCAACGCGACAATTTGCATGCTAGCACACAGGCGGAAAGTGAAAATTTGCAAGTCGGGGTCATGTGCCCCATGCGTACCGTGTGTTTTTGTTCAGTATGGATGCTGGCCATTCGAACGGGAGAGCGGGATTTTTTGGCGCAACGCCAAAATCGCTCTTGACAGGTAGTACCTTTTGTGTTACAGTGTCATCTGTATAGAGGCCCGGCGAATTGCCGGGCCTTGGTTCCCACCCTAAGCAGATTCCACGACAATTGTTCGAATCCCGATTTTGGAAGAATGCGGCTGGTTTCGGTCGCTTGCGCCGAAATTGAGGGTGTACACGTCGAAGTTTCAGACCACCCGGAAAGGCCGCGCGCGTTTTGTTTACTTAGCGTTGCCCGGCTATGATGGGGGGTCCCGGCTGGTGCATTTCGGACCCGTCCATGAATATCGTCGATCTTCGCCAAACCTCAGTGCGCCAGTTGGAGCCGCTTCTCGAAGAAGAAGCGTCGCATTGGCGTGACGAATTGCACTGGGATTATCGCGGAGCGCTGGATCTGATTAAACGTTTTCTGGAGGCGCACGCGCTTTGCGGATCGGTCGCGTTCGAAAACGGAAGCCCCGCGGGATATTCGTTTTATGTGTTGGAGGAGCAGAAGGGTCTGATCGGCGGGCTCTACGTTTCGAACAAGTATCAGCAGGCGACAATCGGGCGCAGGCTTCTGGAAGAGATGCTCTTCACCATGCGCGCCGTGCCGCAGCTATCGCGCATCGAAGCGCAGCTCATGCCGTTCGGCGGACCAGTCGATGCGCCGCTGCTCGAACAAGGATTTCACCTCTACACCCGGCAATTCATGTTGCTCGATCTGCGCAAACCGGCGGAATCGAAGCCGGCGTCGTCAGGAAGCATGCGGCTCGATCGCTGGAACGATCGCTTCTTCGAACCGTGCGCGAAGCTGATTTACCTCTGCTACGCGGATCACATCGACGGCGAGATCAACGATCAATATCGCAGCCGCAGCGGCGCGCTGAAATTCCTGAAGAACATTATTTTGCTGCCGGGCTGCGGGCAATTCATCCCGAGCGCATCATTTGTGTTGCGGCAGCCGGGCAATGATGAGTTGATCGCCGTCGTGCTGACCAGCGAAGTTTCGCCCGGCGTCGGGCACACGACGCAGATTTGCGTGCTGCCGGGGTATCAGGGGCACGGCATTGGGCGAATGCTGATGCAGACCTCGGCCGAGGCGCTGCGCGGGATGCGCTTTCGCGAGCTGACGCTGACGGTGACGAGCGAGAACACGTCGGCGGTGCGGCTGTATGAGAGCTTGGGATTTAGCACGATTCGAACGTTTACGGCCGGCGTTTGGCCGCGGTAGTTCCCTGCACTATTGGCATCCCCGTTTCAGGTTGAGACTTTCGCCATCGAGAAAGCAGCGGCAGGATGCCAAGCGCTACCAAAGAGCGTTTGCGTTTACGCCGCTCCTTCACGCGATAAGCGGCGCTTAACTTGACGCGTACCAAACCCGGCCAGTACGCTTCTAAAACGCATGAGCGCGTCCTCCAGGAAAATTCTTCTAGCCGTCATTGTCGTCGCCGTCCTGGGATTTGTTGTCTACAGGTCGAGTGGATTCATCAATTTAGCGGGATTCAGCGGCGCGAAGCTGTGGAGCGTCGCGCGCAACGCGAATCCGTACTACCTGCTGCTTTCTCTCGTCGGAATCTATGTCTGTTACGCGCTGCGCGCCGCGCGCTGGCAGGTATTTCAGGCCAATCTCGGCCCCTCGAATTTCTGGACGATCTATCGGCTGACGCTTGCCGGCTTCGCTTCGATTTTTCTGCTCGGCCGCGCGGGCGAACCGATCCGGCCGCTGCTGCTCGCGCGAAAAGAGCGGCTACCCGTCGCCGACATGTTCGGGATCTATTTCCTCGAACGCCTCTTTGACACCGCCTGCACCGCGATCATCGCGGGCCTTGGTCTCGTGCTCTTCGAATCGCACTCACACGCAATTTCCGGTGAGGCTAGTGCATCGACCAGCAAGCTCGAAGCCGCCGCAAGAACAACCGGCTCCCTGCTCTTCATCGGGGTGATCGGCGCCGTGATTTTTCTCGTTTATTTGCGCCTGCACGGTACGGCGATGCTCGAGCGCCGCACGCAGCCCTGGCGCGACGCAGGCGGCTGGCGCTCCAAAGTCGCCGGCATCCTGATGGGCTTCGCGCGCGGCGTGCAGACGATTCGAACGTGGCGCGAGCTCGCGCTGGCGGTGATGTATTCGGCGCTGCACTGGATCGGCGTCGCATTTCTCTACGTTTGGATTTCGCACAGCCTCGGCGGACGGCTCGCCTCGATCGGTTTCGGCGACGCGCTCCTCATTTTGGCGTTCACGCTGGTCGGCTCGGCGATCCAGCTCCCCGGCGTCGGCGGAGGCTCCCAAGTCGCCTGCTTCCTTGCTTACACAGCCATATTTGGAGTAGAAAATGAGCCCGCGGCCGCCGCAGCAATTTTGGTCTGGCTGGTCACGTTTGCAGGGGTCGGAGTGGTGGGCGTGCCGCTGCTCATCCACGAAGGAATGTCGCTCGGTGAACTGAAGCGTCTGGCCGAGGGCGAGAAACAGCGCGAAGAGCAGCAACTGGAAAGCGGTAACGCGTAGATGCGGCGAGGAGAACCAGCCGAGTGAAGTGCCCTTTCTGTGCTCACGTCGATGACAAGGTAATCGATTCTCGCGAAGGCCGCACCGGCGACACGATTCGCCGCCGCCGCGAGTGCCTGAAGTGCGGTCGCCGCTTCACCACCTACGAACGCATCGACGAAATTCCCTACATGGTCATCAAGAAAGATGGCCGGCGCGAACGATTCGAACGCCAAAAAATTCTGCAAGGATTGCTGAAGGCGTGCGAGAAGCGGCCCGTGCCGACGCCGAAGCTGGAAGCGATCGTCGATGACATCGAAGGCGTGGTGCACGACGCGACCGAGCGCGAGCTGACCACGACCGAGGTCGGCGAGATGATCATGAACAAGCTCAAGAAGCTCGATAAAGTTGCCTACGTGCGATTTGCTTCGGTTTATATGGACTTCAAGGACGTGCAGGAGTTCATGGCAGAGCTGAAGAATTTGCTGAAGGATCGCGCGAAGAAGTAGCGCGCCGCGTCGGAGTTTGGCGGCGTGGGCATTTCTTTGGATTTGTGACGCGCGGGCGGCACAGGGGTCGCTCGCGCGATTTTTTCGAGGCCATTCATGCGAAAAACTAAAGTTGCTGTGTTGCTGTTGCTAGGCGGAGTTGTGGCTGTGGCGGGATTCGCCGGTCATGGAACGCCGACGCTCGCCGCGAAAGAAAAAACTGCAGCGCAGTCGATTCCCGCGCCTGATCCGCAGATGATTCGCGCCCACGTGAAATTTCTGGCGAGCGATTTGTTGGAAGGTCGCGGCACCGGCCAGCGCGGCGGCGACCTCGCCGCCGAATATATCGGCGCGCAATTCGAATCGTATGGACTGAAGCCCGCGGGCGACGACGGCACATTTTTTCAGAACGTGCCGATGGTGACGATGAAGACGCTGCCGGGAACGCAGTTCAGCCTCGAGCCCAAGAGCGGAGCAGGCGCCGCGGTCAGCCTAAAACTTCTCGACGATTTCACGGTCAATAACGAAACGCAGACCGAAGTCGCCGACGTCGATGCGCCGATTGTGTTTGTCGGATTCGGGATCAAGGCGCCCGAATACAACTGGGACGATTACAAGGGCGTCGACATGCACGGCAAAGTCGCGCTGCTTTTTGTGAACGAGCCGACTTCCGACGATCCGAAATTTTTCAAGGGCAAGGCGCTCACCTACTACGGCCGCTGGATTTACAAATTCGAAGAAACGGCTCGCCAGGGCGCCATCGCGACGCTGATCATTCACCGCACCGATCTCGCGAGCTACGGTTGGCAGGTCATTCACAATTCGCTCGGCACCGAAAAATCGTTTTTGAAGCTCGACGGCCACACGCCGAAGCTGAAAGCCGCGTCGTGGATTCAGCTCGACGTCGCGAAGAAAATCGCTTCGATGTCGGGGATGGACATCGACAAGATGTATGCGCAGGCCAATTCGCGCGACTTCAAACCGGTGGAATTGCCGGTGAGCCTGAAAGCGCACGTCGTCAGCGAGATTCATCCGTTCATGGGCAAAAACGTTGTCGCAAAATTGCCCGGGGGTGATACAAAACGCAGCGACGAAGCTGTGATCTACACCGCGCATTACGATCACCTCGGCATTCATCCCGACGCGCCGGGCGACAACATCTACAACGGTGCCGTCGATAACGCGACGGGCTGCGGCATTTTGCTTGAACTCGCGCGCGTGTGGTCGATGGCGAAGCCTGCGCCGGCGCGCTCAATTTTGTTTGCCGCGGTCACCGGCGAAGAGCAGGGACTTCTCGGTTCGGAATACCTCGGCAAGCATCCGCCCGTGCCCGCGAGCAAAATCACGCTCGATTTGAATTACGACGCGCTTCCACCGATCGGCGATCCCGAAGACGTCGAAGTGAGTGGCGCCGAACGCACGACTTTCTACCCTGACGTGGAAAACATCGCGAAGTCGATGGGCCTCGCGATTCGGCCCGACGCGCATCCCGAAGCCGGCCACTACTACCGTTCCGACCACTTCAGCCTGGCGCGCGTCGGCGTGCCATCGTTTTCCATCAGCGAAGGATTAAAATACAAAGGCCACGACGATGCGTGGGGCGAGGCACAGTCCAAAGACTACGTCGATCACCACTACCATCAACCCAGCGACGAATACCGCGCCGATTGGGATTTCACCGGCTTGGCGAAAATGACCCAGTTTGGCGTCCTGCTCGGCCAAAGAGCCGCGTCAGCCCCAGCCCTGCAAGGCTGGCAGCCCGGTGACGAATTCGAAGCCGCGCGGAAGAAGTCAGCGGCTGCCGCGATCATCGGACCGAATTTATTCAGCACGGTGCCGGACTTGCAAGTCACATATTTCGAGCCTGCGAATTACCCGCGCGTCTTGTCGAATGCCCGGGTCAGTGGTGACGTCACTCTTCACGTCAGTGTTAACGGCAGCGGCTCAGTCGTTTCTGCGGCGGAAGTTCCAAACGAATCACCGGGCACTTCGTCTGAATCCAGGCGATTGTTCGTCACCGAAGCTGTGGAAAACATAACAAAGTGGAAATTTGAACCGTCCGGGCACGTGATTGAATTCGACATTCACTACGAGTTCGTCCTCGGGACGGAACTCAACCCCGAGACCAGGATGGAATGCCTCCAGCCACTGCACATCCGTATCGTAAGCCCTCTTGGCCGCCTTCAGGTCTAGTGCAGCGAGGCGATCGAATTTTTTCGCCAGCGGTAGAAGAGTGGGATGCCGGCGGCGATGACGAGCAGGCCGAGGGTGGAGCGGATGGGGCGGACGAGCCAGAGATTGACGGTGAGTGCGATTGCCGCAACTAAAAAGACATATGCGGTTACCGGGTAGCCAAACGCGCGGTAAGGACGATTCAAACCTGGCTGCTTCCTGCGCAACCGAATCATCGCGATGGCGTTGAGCGCGAAGAAAATCCAAACCGCAAAGACAAACAGCGAGTAGAGCTCTTCGTACGTTCCCGTGAGCGCCAGCACCGCTCCGACGCCGCCGAGGAAAAGCAGCGATCCGCTCGGCGTGCGAAATCGCGGATTCACGCGTCCCGCGAACGAGAAAAACACTCCATCGCGCGCCATCGCGAACGGAATGCGCGCTCCTGTCAGAATGACCACGTGCAGCGCGCCGAGCGCCGAAATCGCCATCGCGATCGTCAGCGCCGCCGCACCGCGTGAGCCCGCAAGCCGCTGCACAACATCGGACGCAACATGCATTGACTCCGCGACCGTCGTGAACGCCAGCACGCGAAAATACACGATGTTCGCCAACAGATAGAGCGTTCCCACCGTCAGGAAGCCGAAAACAATCGCGCGCGGAATGTTTTTCCCCGGCTCCGTGATTTCTTCGCCGAGGTCGCCGAGATCGTTGAATCCGTTGTACGCCCACATCGCGGGCACCATCGCCGTCAAAACAGCGCCGATGATCCCAAGTCCGGTCGGAAGAACGACGATCCTCGTCGGAAAATCGTTCGGGGCATACCGGGTGTAAAACAGGCCGCCGATAACGATCAGCAGAATCGTACCCGTCTTCAACACCGTGAGAAAAACCTGAATGCCGCCGCCAAATTTCACGCTGAGGTAATTCACCGCGGTCACAGCGACAACCACCAATGCGGCAAGCGGTTGCGCCACGGTGAAAACAAACTCATAGCTGCCGATGTGCGTGGTAAAAAGCGGCGTCAAGATCGCTGGAAACAGAAATGCCGCGAATCGCAAGAATCCTGCCGCAAGCGTCGCGATGCCAACCGGCCGCTCGAGAACCGCGCTCATCCAGCCGAAGAGATATCCCCAAAGCGGCCCGAGCCCTTCATTCAGATAAACGTAGCTGCCCCCGGCCTTCGGAAACGCCGCACCCAGCTCGGCATAGCAAAACGCACCGCAAAATACGATGAAGCCGGCAACAAGCCACGCGGCGAAGACAAGCTGAACCGATCCAACCGCGCGCGCCATATCGCTCGTAACCAGAAAAATCCCTGTGCCGATCGTATCGCTGATCACGATGGCGGTCGCAGATCGCAGCGTCAGACCGCGAACCAGCCCGCCGCCATGCGACTGCGACACTTCGCTTTGAGTTGGATCAGGTTGTGAAGAAGTCATGGAGCGCAGCGAAGCCTACTATCGCGCGCAACCTCGGTCAACGAAACTCAGTAATCCATCCCTTGCGAGTCAATCATCTCAACGCTGTCATTCCGAGCGGAGCGAGGAATCTGCTTTCTTCGACACGAGCCTGAAATGCGCCTTGGTAGCGCCGGCGGCCCGCCGGCGATGTTTGCCAAATTGGCCACCCAAACCACCCGACGTCGAGCCTCGCCAAGCCTTCAGCAACCGCCCGTTTATAGGTATCATCTCCCCATGAGCCACAAAATGATGGTCAGCGACTACGCCCTCGACCCCGCCTACGTCGTGAAAAACTTCGACGATATCCTCACCCCTGCCCTGCTCGTCTACCCCGACATCATCGAGTCCAACATCGACCGCACGCTGCATCTGCTCGACGGCAACGCCGACCGCTGGCGCGCGCACATCAAAACATCCAAGCTCGCCTTCACGCTAAAAATGTTGATAGCCCGCGGCGTCAAAAATTTCAAATGCGCCACGACGCTCGAACTTCTCACCGCCTGTGAGTCCGGCGCCGCCGACGTTCTCTTCGCCTACCCGACCGTCGGCGCCAACGCGCGCCGCGTCCGCGAAATCGCCGCCCAATTCCCTGAAATAAAAATTTCCGTCCTCGCTGAAAACGAAGACCAGATTCGCCAGTGGCAAGGCAGCCGCCTCGGCATCTTCATCGACATCAACCCCGGCATGAATCGCACCGGAATCGAAGAGAGTCGCGCCGCCGACATTCAAACGCTCGTCGAGACGATCGCGAAGTCCGGCCTCGTATTTCGCGGCCTGCATTATTATGACGGCCATCACGGCGCACTCTCCGAACCCGAGCGGCTCACCGCGGCGCATTTTGGATACGACCGTTTGATGGCGATTATTTCGGTGCTCGAAAGCGCCGGACACAAAGTGCAGGAAGTCATCACCGCAGGCACGCCGACGTTTCCCGCATCGCTTGCGTACCCGGGATTTCGCGACGCGAGCGCCCGCTTCGTGCATCGCATCTCGCCCGGCACCGTTGTCTACGGCGATGCGACCATGCTCTCGCAGTTGCCCACTGCGTACGGCTACAAACCTGCCGTGCTCGTCGCCGCGCGCGTCGTCAGCCATCCGCGCCCCACGATCGTCACCTGCGATGGCGGACACAAAGCGGTTTCTGCTGACGCGGGAGTGCCGACGTGCATCGCGCTCGGCCATCCCGAACTGACCGGCATCGGCCCGAGCGAAGAGCATCTGCCCTTAACGGTGAAAGAAGGCGCGGAGCCGCCGCCCGTTGGCGAAGTGTTGTATCTGCTGCCGCGGCACATTTGCCCGACGGTAAACTTGTTTGATCATGCCCTGATTATCCGCAACGGTGCGATTGAGTCGGTCGAACGCGTCACCGCGCGCGGCCGCGAAAATCCCGCGCTGCTGCACGGCGAAAACCGCGAGCTCACCCACACCGCGGCGCGATAAACGACGCGCGAAATCAAGCAGCTAACGCTTCTTCTTTTTCTTACCCGACGACTTCTTCGCGGCAGCCTTCTTCGCCACTTTCGGCGCGTACGCCACGCAATCCAGCTCAATCAACATCTTCGGATCAGCAAATCCGCTCTCTACCGTCGTCCGCACGGGGTAAGGCTTCTGAAAAATGCCGGCATACGTCGTGTTGTAGCGTGAAAACAGCGAAATATCGCTGAGATGCGCGGTCACCTTCACCACATCCGCCAGCGAAGCGCCGTCCGCCTCGAGAATCGACTCCATGTTCCGAATCGTCTGCTCCGTCTGCTTTTCGATCTGATCGCTCGTAATCGTATTCGTCTCCGGATCGTTCGGCCCCGTCCCCGTCACAAAAACGAAATCCCCCGCGCGCCACCCCTGCGAATACGCACCTTGCGGCGGCGCACCTTTCTTGCTCGTAATCACATATTTAGCCAAGACGGTCTCCCCAATCGAAAGTAAACGCCGAATGAAGCGGCGGCCAACATCTATATCACGCCTTCGCGATGGCGACGCATCCCTAAACATACCCGCCGGCGGCTCGCGCTCGGCCAAAATGTCCCTAACAGCGGGACGCCCCCGGAACTTCCTCACCCCTAATGTCGTACTTCCCTTCGCCGGACGCGTTTGCCTGTGGATTTCGGATAAGACCATTTCGCGGCGCCATCGTCTTGTTAAGTGGCGCGCTCGGTTTCTGTCTTTTGGTGGTTTCGCGGCGACTCCGATTCCTACACCCCGGAGTCGCCGCCAATTTTCCGACGGGGGTCTTAACTCATGAGTTTGGTGGGCCTGTGGCGAACATTCCTTCGTGACCTTAATTTCGCCCTACGCACGCTTCGGCGTACGCCCGGGTTCACCCTCGTCGCGGTACTGACGCTCGCGCTGGGCATCGGCGCGAACACCGCGATCTTCACGCTGCTGAACCAGGTGCTGCTGCGCCTACTGCCCGTCAAAGATCCTCACAGCCTCGTGATGCTCACCATGCGTGGCAAACACTACGGCAGCAACTGGGGCTCGAACGCGATCTCATACCCGATGTACAAGGATTTCAAAGAGCATAACGAAGTCTTTTCGGGCATGATGGCGCGCTTCCCGATCTACGCCAGCGTCACCGTGGGAAATGCCTCCGAACGAGTGAAAGCCGAATTGGTGTCTGGAAGCTACTTCGATGTGCTCGGCGTCACCACCGCGATTGGCCGCCCGTTCACACCCGACGACGACAGATCGCGCGACGGCCACCCACTCGTCGTCCTCAGCTACAACTACTGGCGCGACAAATTTGGCGCAAAGCCGGACGTGATTGGCAGCACGATCCTCGTCAACAACAACAAGATGACCGTCATCGGCGTCTCGCAGGCCGGTTTCGACGGCGTCGAACTCAGCGACCCGCCGTCGATTTTCGTCCCGATGATGGAGCAGGTCGAGCTGATGCCGGGAAACAAAGACATGCTCACGAACCGGCGCAATCGCTGGGTCAACGTCTTCGGGCGGCTGAAGCCAGGTGTGAGCGCGGAAACAGCGAAGGCGTCGTTGCAGCCCTTCATGCACTCGATGCTCGAGATGGAAGTGAAAGAAGAAGCGTTTCGCAACGCTTCGCCCTACGATCGCGAGCAGTTTTTGAAATGCTGGATGGATGTTATCCCCGGCTCGCAAGGCCGGCAGAACGTGCAGCGCGGTCTTTCGACGCCGCTGTGGGTGCTCATGGCCACGACCGGAATGGTGCTGCTCATCGCCTGCGCCAACATCGCAAATCTGCTTTTGGCGCGTGCGACGCGGCGGCAAAAGGAAATGGCGATTCGCCTGGCGATCGGCGCGAGCCGTGGCCGCATCATTTCGCAGTTGCTGATCGAAATGCTCGTGCTGGCGATGGCGGGCGGGGCGCTCGGATTGATGCTCGCATTCTGGGCCGACAAGGCGCTGATGTCGATCTATCTGCCAGCCGATTCCGCGCGACTCAACATCACTACGTCGCCCGATTTGCGCGTGCTGCTTTTTACTTTTGGTGTATCGGCGCTTACGGCGCTTGCGTTTGGTCTCGTTCCCGCGTTGCAAACCACAAAACCCAATGTCGGCAGCGTGCTGAAAGACGAGGCCAGCGCTGTCGTCGGCAGCGGCAACAAAGGCCTGCGCAAATCGCTTGTCGTCGTGCAGGTGGCGTTATCGCTTTTGCTCCTCATCGGCGCCGGTCTATTTCTCCGCAGCCTCGACAATCTCAGCCAGCTTGGCCCCGGTTTCAACGCCTCGCGATTGATCGGGTTCGAAATCGATCCCACCCTGAACGGATATAAGCCCGATCGCGCGAAGCTCACGTACCGTGAACTGACGGAAGGCCTGAAAACGCTGCCCGGCGTAGAGTCCGTGGGGCTTTCCAGCATGCGTATCCTCGAACACAACGAGTGGGACAGCAGCATGACTGTCGAAGGCTACAATCCCGACAAGCCAGACGACCGCGCTGAACCCTACATGAACTCGATCAGCCCGAATTATTTCGCGACGCTGGGCGTGCCGGTCGTCGCCGGGCGTGACTTCAACGACGCCGACACGCGCGAGATGAAGCACAGCGATCGGGTCAGCAGCGATCCCGACGATGACTATGTTCCCGCCACGGTGATGATTAACGAAACGTTCGCTCGCAAATTTTTCGCCGGCAAAGATCCGATCGGCCGTCACCTCGGTTTCGGTTCCGATCCCGGCACAAGAACCGATATGGAAGTGATTGGCGTCGTAAAAGACATCAAATACACGGATCTGCGCGACGAGATTCCACCGCAAGCCTACGTTCCCTACCTCGCATCGCGTTACGTCGGAGGGATGACGGTCTACGTCCGAACCACCGCCGATCCAAAGGTCCTGATGAATTTAATCCGCGAAAAAGTGCGCGATCTCGATCCCAACATTCCGATCTTCGACATGCGCACCACCGATGAGCAGATTCAGAATTCGCTTTCGGCCGAGCGCATGATCGCGAGTCTTTCGACCGTGTTCGGCTTGCTCGCCACGATTCTCGCGGCCGTTGGCCTTTATGGATTGATGGCGTACAACGTCGTGCAGCGCACGCGCGAAATCGGCATTCGCATGGCGCTCGGCGCCGCGCAGCGCGACGTCGTCTGGATGGTGATGCGCGATGTCTTGATCTTGGTCGGCGTCGGCATCGCTGTCGGCGTTCCCGCCGCGCTGGCGCTCACCAGCATCGTGCGCAGTCAACTCTACGGCCTCAGCGGCCACGATCCGATCACGCTCATTCTCGCGACCGTCGGCCTGGCCATCGTGGCCTTCGCCGCCGGCTATATCCCAGCGTTGCGCGCCAGTCGCCTCGACCCCATGCGCGCCCTCCGCTACGAATAGCCCCCACCCTCCGCCCCCACGGCTGTTGGGTGCCGCACCCTAGTTTTCTGAGGGTGCGGGTTGTAAGGTGCAGCCCCCACCACTTGTCCACGCAGCGACACCAGTTGACCATGCAGCGACACCACCCGGATCGTCCCGCAAGCTCGATCATGTAGGGGCGCAGCACCGCTGCGCCCCAGCTTGCCCGGACGTACGAACTCTCCTCAATCCGGTTTTTCCCCTCCCACCGCACAACCGCGCCCTTCCGCGCCAACAAATCTAGAATTCGATCCGTAGCCCGACACGCATCGCAATTTTCCTTGTATTATCGCCACCATGAATGTCGTCATCTGCATGTTGCGCGGAATCAATCTCGGCCCGCACAACCGCCTGAAAATGGACGATCTGAAAAAACTCTGCACATCGCTGAAGCTCTGCGATCCACAAACCTACGTGCAAAGTGGCAACGTCATCTTCAAAACCGACGAGCGTGATCTCGACAAGCTCCGCAGCAAGCTCGAAACCGCCATCCACAAAAAATTCGGCTTTCAGACCGACGCGATTCTCCGCTCCACCAAAGATCTCCGAGATGTCGTCATGGGAAATCCATTTGCCAAGCGCAAAGACATCCACCCCGGCAAACTGCTCGTCACATTCTTCTCCGCCGATCCCGGCGAGGCCGCGCGCAAGCAAGCCCGCGCCATCAAATGCGATCCCGAAGAACTCTTCGTCGAAGGCCGCGAAGCCTACATCTACTTCCCCAACGGCGCCGGCCGCTCCAAACTCAACTGGCCCATCATCCCGAAAACCCTAAAAGTCCAGGGCACTGCCCGCAACTGGAACAGCGTCACCAAAATGCTGGAGATGGCGGAAAAGATGGAAGGCTGAGGTCGAGAACGAAATCTATTTGCGCTGTATCAAATCCCATTTGTTACCGCAAAGGTCCTCAAAGACGGCAACGACTCCGTAACTCTCTTCGCGAGGCTCTTCCTTGAACCGGACACCCGCAGCAAGCATCCTTCGATAGTCGCTCCAGAAATCATCGGTTTGCAGAAACAGAAAGA